>JACCDZ010021137.1_pt1 | contig 14194 bp, 15 predicted proteins | sample 7449551 | NCBI WGS metagenome assembly JACCDZ01 (sample SAMN15323452, study PRJNA562643) | freshwater metagenome | isolation source: river surface water | place: USA:Blue River Watershed | collected 2017-08-18
ATCGACGAGCCCAAGCCCGATGTGATCTGGCGCTACTCCACAAAAACATCCGATGCACCTGCTGCATGCGCTGACAACGATCTCTCTATAGAGATGACCAAGTAGTCCTGTTTCCTCTGCACAAAGTTGGACGCTTCCCATACGGGCACCGACACGTCTGCTTGTACCAAGACCAGGCGGGTGGAATTGTGATGTGAAACTTCCAAGACAGAACTTGAACAATACGCGGGTATGGATGCGGAGAGAAACACAAAGGGACTGGGGCGAGTTGCTGGCACGGCTTCGATTGACACATCCCAGAAACAATCGTTTTCGGAGGACGCGACAACAAGGCCGTTGCAAGGTCCTTGGCGGGTGATCTTCACTATGTACTGCAAGCCACTATACAGCGGATCTTGAACGATGCAAGTCCGCGTATCATTCATGTACATGTGCAGATTCACACGTTCGCTCATCGTCATAACCGATATGGAATAATTACGATTACAAGTGTCGCAAGTGAAGCAACGACATAATGTCTGATGAAATCGCCAAGCTGCTAGCAGAAGACTTTGATCGTGCACGCGAAGAAGTAGACCTTATAAAGACAAAAATGAGTAGTGCTAGGACGAGCGATTATGTGCAACGGCAAGAAGCAGTAGAGCTTTTGCGGACTCTTGGATCTGTCGTCCAGGAGACAATTTCCGACATGTGCAACACAACCAGAGTATACATACATACACGTAACACGCGGTAGTATAATCAGCATGTTGTCCGGAAGCTGCGGGAACATGCGCCCGGGTTTCGTATAGATTTGCGTAGAAGTTGCGACGTTCCCGCGTGTCTGACTGGCGGTTGGTGACTAGGACATCCGGGAAACGAGCAAAACCGACAATCATCACCCCGCGAATGCGTCCCTGAGGCCTACGTGCTCATGGGGCTGCACGACGATTCCAGCATACTTCCTCACGGCCGTAGCGGCATCCACCACATCGGCACCCATGAGTGCCAGGCGAGTCAAGGGGTCGAAGTCGCGGTCCCAACCGATGTCGATAATCGCATCGAGTAGCTCGGACTTGTTGCGGGGAACGTGCAGGAGAGTCCAGCGATTCGGAAACCTACGAACACGAATGCCGTAGCGTGAGTCTGTGTTGGAGGCCACAACACAACGGCGGAGTATTGGGAGGAGCCAACAACCTGTTGTACAGCGTGCGCAATGCGCTCCTAAGCTCCGTTCGTTCTTCTTCGCTCAGGCGCAGGCGTTCGCGAAGATACGTTATTTCTTGGCGTGCAGCAGCTCGCTCTTCTTGCCTGGCGGCCTCCACCGCCGCGTTTACAAGAGCCCTCTCTTCTTCCCTGGCGGCCTCCACCGCCGCGTTTGCAAGAGCCCTCTCTTCTTCTCTGGCGGCCTCCACCGCCTCGCGAACAATGTCGTCCATCATACCCTCGACGTCAACAAGCCTTGCGCTGGTGAGAAAGGAGGGCTGGGCACCGTTGCTCGCCATTTTATATATTTTTCCGGGCTGTGCAAAAGAGACCTTCCAAACGCCGCCTGTCCGTTTTTTTCGCGCTCGCGAATTTAGTTGCAGGCAACAAAACGATGTCCTTGACGTTGGACGAGCTCACAAAGGGAGAGATCACCACCAACACGGGAGTGGAGTCGATGTACAAGATGCAGTACTATCCGGACATGATCTTGTACACGTTCGACCCCAACTACCAGATTATCCTGGGAAACTCCCGCACGCCTTCCAGCCCCGCCGGCCTGTACGTGCGATCCAACCAAGTGGGAGTGCGCACGTCCCCCACCGGGCACTTTGCGTTCGAAGTTGGACCGGGGAACATGAAGTGCGCGAGCGACGCGGTGTTTTCGGGCAGGGTGGCGATCGGGCCGGTGGATTTCGAGGTGGATGGGGACGAGCGCCTCATAGTTTCGGGAAACACGATAATCAGAGGGAATCTTACGCTGTCGTCCGGCATGCTGCTCTCGGGTTCGGGAACTTCGTCCAACTCCACGGTGCTGTCCAGCCCCGACGGCGAGCCCGTCGTGACGTTCCACTCGCTGAGCCACGACGCTACGTTCGAAGGGGGCGTATACACAAAGAAGCGCGTGCAGGTGATGCGGCCCTCTTCGGGAGACCCGATTCCTTTCGACGTGGACACGGACACGATGGTGTGCAACGTGGAGGCGAGTTTCCCCGCGAACGTGGTGCGCGTGGGCCCTGATACTCCAACGTACCCTCCCGCCGGAGCAGACCCGCCCACCCCGTCCGATGCCCTGCTGCTGACCGGAGGCCGGGGCCTGTATTCGACGGGCAGCATCCGCTTGGCTTCCGGAATGCGATTGGGCGACTCTTCCGGCAACGGGGTTGCGAGCACCATGACCTCTCCGGAAGGCGTCCCCGTGGTGTCTTTCGGACACGATGGGGTGTGCGAGTTCCAGGACACGGTTATCGCAAAGAGGAAGGTGCGAGTTGCCGGGATGGTACCCGGAGCTCCGGCTCCTTTCGACGTGGACACAAACACGATGGTGTGCAACGTGGAGGCCAGTTTCCCTGCAAACGTCGTGCGCGTGGGCCCGTCGGTTTCGTCGGGAACCGACCAGCCGCTCCCCGAAGACGCGTTGCAACTCACGGGGGGGAAAGGGTTGTACGCTTCGGGCAGCATCCGCACCGCATCCGGAATGCGTTTGGGCGCATCACCGGAAGACGGGCCGGCAGCTGCCGTGATGACTTCCCCGCAAGGCAGCACCGTGGCTTCGTTCGGACACGATGGGACCTGCACCTTCCAAGGGGACGTCCACGGAAGAGCGTTCTACGTGTTGTCGGACGGAAGAGCAAAGACGGATTTGACCGACGCATGCACGGCGTCGTTGAAAGCTTGCACGGGGTTGATACGGGACTTGGGCGTCAAGCATTTTCGTTACAAGGGCTGCGATCAACAGAGGATCGGACTGGTTGCACAAGACCTGTCCCGTCTCATCTCCGACTCTTATCCAAAGTGTCCGTTCAAGAACAGCATCGTCCTAGAAAACGGACCCGCCGGCAGGAAAGTCGTTGATGCTGGGCAATTGCTCATGGTGGCCATATGCTCCATCCAAGATTGCATCGCGCGATTGGACGCCATGGAATGCCGCTGCTGATCGGTCCCGATGGTACGTATTCACCTCTTATGTGCGCATCCACACGTGCGTCATTATAAGATATGGTGTCGTCGAGAGCATTGAAGACCTTGAAAACGCATCACGTGTGACAGTCGCGTGTCACAGCAATGTCGTGCCGAAGGTATAATAAACGCGTACAAATGGATTCCAAAAGCACGCAGATTCCCAAAAAACATGGCAGTGTCGACTACCTGAACAGAAACATCATTTTTATTCGGCTACCAGGCAACTCCGACATCCAAGCGAGAATAGTCGTCCGAGATCGATCACTTGCGGAACTCAGCTTCGTTGACTCCGATGGGAAACAGGTGCCTGTCCCACCTGGGCATCGGCTTGTTTTCGCGGTCGACAAGTCCCCAGTCTGCCGGCGAGGCGATACATTTGCCATTTGTTGGGTCGAAGACTACCAGTTGATGCGTGGCACAGGCGCTGATCAATGCGAGGTCTTCCGTTTGGCCATGCAGAAGCAGCAGTTTATTCAGGGTGATAATATTGAAATCCGCACCGTGGGTGATGAATGAACGTGCAAAAAAGCTGAACAATAAGCAGTCGTAGCTGAATAATGGCAAAGATGATTTTTGCACTTTCGGCCGGCGGTCGTCCTCCACGGTTGTCGAAAAGGGACACCACTGTCGCACGCAGGCCCGTAATCAGACCCACGCAACGCGTCTGCGTGGCAAGGGCAACAAGCGCCCAAGAAGAGGATGTTCTCCCCGAATTCTTCGAGGCATTTGTGAAATTTGCTTGCACTCACTACGACGGTATTCACAACAATTCACCTCCCCGGTGCATCGCCAATATACCGGAACTCTCGGATCAGATCCACATCATGGGCAATCTGCACCGGATCTTGGAGTCGGGTATCAATGTCGGCGATTTTGAGGCTCACGTGTTCCGCGTGTTGCTCAAGGGCGACCTGCACACTCTGCACATGCTTCTGGCCAACATAGCGGAGCTCAGAGAGGTCCAGAGCTCTCTGTTGCATATCATGGACAGCCTGAGCATTGTTAGCAAATAACTGAATGATGATGCAAGAAAGTTGCATGCAATGCAAAAAAATGCACTATCGTGAGCTAAAAAAGGTCGAGCTGGAAACTATAAATGCTTTGCATGAGCATCTGTTGCCTCATAATAATTCAACAGCATTCGAGATGTCCACCACGAAGGCAACATACTCTGCCCGTTTCGCCTCGTCCGAGGTCGATGTACCCGCGGAGGTGGCTGCATGCCACACCAGTGTGCGCGACGTGTTCATGGACGCGCTTTGGGCCGGCAAGAAGGCCGCGGACGGACAGCCCGCACTAAAGACCGTGGCCATCGCGGTCCGATTTCCACTACCGTCCGCTGAGGAAGGGTTCGTCGAGAGATCCAAGGCCGTCAACTGCTTCGTCGAGGATGGCCAGCTGTACGTGAAGGTGGCTGTGCCCACCTCTCCCGCGGGAGATGTGTACCCGGCGGGCAAGGCCGTCAAGTCGTCCGTGTGCGTGCTGGCCTACCGCGTGTCCCCCACCGATCCCGGGAAGGACATGGAGGTCCTGGCCATCCACCACGCCGATCGCAACAGGACGGAGCTGGTCGCCGGAGGAGTCGAGTCGGGGGAGACCCAGTTCCAGGCCATGATGCGCGAGGTGGAAGAGGAGGCCGGCCTGTCTCGCGAGTTCGCGGTCGGATCCAAGCTGCACCTCGTGAGCCGCACCGAGTTCTACAACGAAGCCGCCATGCACTCGGATGTTTTGGAGACGTACGCCGTCAAGTACGACTGCTGGGGCAAGGAGGATTGCATCCGGGCCGGCGGGGATGGCCAGGAGGTCACCAAAGCCATGTGGCTCCCTCTGTCCCGCGTGCGCGAGCTGGGCATCGAGTCGTCCCGCAACGCCGTGGAACGCTTTGCCAAGGCCCTGGCCGAGGGCAAGGAGGACGATTCCGGCTTTTTGGTGTGCAAGGTCAAGACCAACGATGCGGGCCGCTCCGTGATCAGGCCGTATTATTGATTGATGAAATCCAAGGACGTGTTGAGCATTTGCCAGCGGATGTTGGAACGAAGGCGGATTCGGCAACTGTAAATCAAATATCTTGACGTGGTTGGGGGGACAAACGGTACATGTCTGGGTATGAAAGGATGCGCCCGGAAGCGGTCGGCTTGCGCGGCGTAGGTTTAAAAAATGTAGCTTATAACAAAACGCTTGAACTTAATGCCCCGCCGCAGCATCAGCCGTTCGGGATGCGTACGCCCCACCGAGCCCGTTTGCGGCTACAAGACCAAGTACTGGTTTCCTCTGGATTACAAGGGAACCACTACCACCACCATGCCCAAGCGGTCTAGGTCCCGCTCTGTCGCACGCAAGCCCGTCCCCAGTGTATCGGTGGTCGCAAGCAAGTCAAAGTCAAAGTCAAAGAAGCGTACCGCGGTGTCCAAGTCAAAGTCGAGGTCAAAGAGCCGTGGACTCAGAACCAAGTTGGCTCGGAGCATTGTACGGAGGGCGGCATCGCATTCCAGATCCACAAGGAGGCCGCTGATTATCCCCGTGGATGCTTTGGCAAAGAAGATATCCGAGGACTTATTGGAAGACGATGATAATATGGGGGGGAGATTCGAGCTGGATCGCCCGGACATGAGAAAACTCTACGTTGCCAAGTATGTTGCCAAGCATCTCCGGCGACCCCGGTTCGATAAATTCAGTGTGGCGACAAAGACCTCGGCATCCAAGGACATTCAAAAGAAGGTCGATGCTCTGATCGAAAAGAACCTGTATTCTGATTCCGATGATGAATGAAGTCGCGGTTTGTTTAGGGAGCAATAATGAATTTGTAGCTGCGTCAAAAATACTCGTAAAAAATCGTCCCGCTCACGCTCCAGTCACCTGTGATTTCACCGTCGTTGTCGTGACGCATAAGGCGCACGGTCACGTTGCTGGAAGACACCGTCCCGAAGCACGCGCCAGGAAAGGGAGTCCTGCCGCCCTCCCCCGAGGAGGCTCGGTATGCGACCATGGGAAACTCGTTGTCGTGTGCCGCCCTTGCGTAAGGCGCTCCGAACGTGAACTCCACAGCAGCACCTGTCGTTGTCGCGGCGATGCTGGCCGTCGTGCGGAAGTACGCCGATACCGTGCGGTTCCCCTTGTCCACGACGCACCTACCCGTCTCGTACCCGACGGCCCCAAGGGACGATAGACCCGTTGAGGTCCCTCCTTCTCTGAGGGTCTCCGAGGGCACGAAGGACGTGCGTTCCACCCCGCCAGTAGCGAGCTCAGGCGGAGGCCCTTCTATGACCCTTCGAAACACCATTCGGTTGGAGACGTCCAGGTCCTTGAAGGCCGCGCGCTCGGGGAAAGAAGCGTCGAACCGCAAAGCCAACTGTTGCTGGCCCTGCTGGTCGGGCTCGCCCGCGGACCTCACCAGCAACTTCGTGGAGGCGGAAGTCAGAGTGGAAACGGCCACTTCCCCCCCTACCCGCAGGTTCCCAGACACGTGCATCCCGTCCCCCGCGAGTCGAACGCTGGCGTCCCCCGTCCGAATCGTCAGCTCGTGGGGCCCGTTGCTTCCGTTGTTGGCGACGGAGCTGATCGCTGCAACCTGTCTTCCGTCCTCTTGGCGCATTATGCGGAGCCCGCCCACCTCTTCGGGCCCCTGGTTAGAAGACCCCGGCTGCTCGGCCCCCGCTCTGCCGCCGTACATGGACAGGTATGCGGGCCCGTTCTGGCTGCGGATGACGCTCGACATGCTTTGGTATTATGGCCGCAATATAAACACGATGGCGTCTTCCAATCCCGCTCTCGCTGCCGAGTTTCCCACGTCTTGCAACGTCCTGTTCGCAGGCACCACGCCCGCCGACTTTGTGATGTACGGGATGGACGGTGCACAGAGGATCGTGTTTGGAATATCGCCGGCACAGCAAGCGAGCGTCATGATATCCGCTACGGACACGACAGTGAGCGGTGACCTGAGGGTCCAGGGAGAAGTCATCAGCGTTTACACATCGAACCTCGCTCGGAGCGCGGCATTCTCCAGCAACACGGCCTTCACGGCCCTCACGAGCTCTACATTTGCCTCAAACGCATCCGTCTTTGCCAGCAATCTCAATCCCCGGGTGACGTTCTCCAGCAACGCCGCCGACTTTGCGAGCAACCTCCAGCCCAACGTAGCATTCTCCAGCAACACCTCCATCTCCGCGAGCAACACTGCCTCCGCGGCCCTCGCGGGCTCTACGTTTTCCTCAAACGCATCCGTCTTTGCCAGCAATCTCAATCCCCGGGTGACGTTCTCCAGCAACGCCGCTTCCTTCGCCAGCAACCTGGCGGTAGCAGTATCCCTTTGCAACGACGTCTGGCTCCCCAAAACGGGCGGTGTCATCTCGGGACCGCTCGCGGTGAACGCGAATGCCACGGTGAGTTCGAACTTGGTGGTCGGCTCGAACCTCACCGTAGACGGTGTCCCGTACGTGTGCGGACGGGAGGTGTTGTACGCCATCAACTCCAACGCCACCACCAACAACAACCAGACAGAGGTGTTCCGCCTCATCATGAGCAACGTCAACATCGAAGGCGGCACGTACGTGCTCTGGAGCTCCGCCACGTTCACGACGTCGGTCGCATCTCAGGTCATCACCAAGATCGCCGTCTCCAACTTTGGCGCGGTGCCCGCGACGGGAAGGGTGATCCACAACACGTCCAACGACGTGCGCACCGCCAACCGGGACCTCGTGGTGAGCGACGTGTTCATGATGACCCTGCCAGCGGGGAACAACGTCATCTTCCACTCCTTGCAAGCTACCAGCGTGCTTTCCACGCTGAGAATGAAATCGGACAAGTTGCTGCTGCTGCGCACGCTATAGGACGTTGTAGAACAGCTTTTGCACGCTGTTGAGGGCCACGCGGACCAGCGGGTAGCTCACGTTGACGCGGAACTGCCATATGTTGTCTGCGCCCGGGACGTAGTCCTTGAGGCCGAACATCTGCAGGGTGGACCAGTGGCTCCGAGAGGTGGCTTCGCTCAGGCCGGAAGCCTCGTCGCGCCACATCTGGATCTTGTCCGCGATGTCCTTCACCTCCGTGATGACCGTCTCGGACTGGGTGAAGTTGTACAGCTCTATGGTGATCGTGAAGGGGGTCTCGGGCGGGATCGTCAGGAGGTCCTGTATGTCCAGCACCTCGAAGTTGATGACGGTCTTGATGCTGTCCATGACCAGCACGTCCGACGCGTTGTACGGGGACACTATGAAGGACTGGAGCACCACGGGGGTGGTGGAGCTCGTGAACTTGGTGGACAGGAACTGCTCTTCCGTGCGTTCCAGTGTCAGCCAGAATTCGGGGTCCTCGTAGGCCGCGACGAGGGTGGCCATCGAGGCCTGCTCGGCCTCCGTCAGCTCCGCGGACAAGTAGAGGGTGACCACGTCGTTCTCGGCGGAGAAGTTCAGGTACTTGGGCTGGCGTTCGCGGAAGTACGCGTGCATGGCGTCGAACTTGGAGATGTTCTTGGTGAACACGTAGGTCGAGACGGGCGCGGGGGAGGCCATTGCGAACGAACGTTTATATCGATGCTAGAATTTTTGTCCCCGGTCTCGCTTTCAGATTTCTTGTACTTGCCCGCCGAGGAGGAACAAAGCGGCGGGCCTCGCACGTATGTCATAAAATCAAATCGGAACACAGTCAGTATAAAATGACCGACGATGACCCACGCTGCCCTTTTTTCTGTTCACTCGAAACCGAAGAACAAACCATGGACATCGTATTAGCAGCTTTGCGAAACTCTGAGAAAGCTCGAGAGGATGCGGAGAAGGAACGAGACGAAGAGAGGAATAAGCGCAAACTAGCCGAAGAGTCCCTCGCTATCGAGAAAAGGGCGCTTGCCATTGAGAGAAGAGCGCTTGCCATCGAGAGAAGGGCGCTTGCCATCGAAAAGGCAAAGCGCGCGAATGCAGAGAGGGCTTTGGGTGCTGAAGTTGAGCGCCGCATGACCATTGAGGAAGCTCTTGTAGTGATGGCGGAGAGGTACGTGTTGTGCAAGTCCAATCTGACGTGCGCTTCCCAACACCGATTGTTTTTCACTTCTCGACAGGTTCGATGAGTGGACCGTTCTCAGAGCAGACAAGAATTTGGTGGTGGAGTGTTTGCAAGGTCATGCGCTGCACTTTGAGCGCTATGCGGTGCTGTACCCGGATGTTCGAGAGGCTTTGTATGTTGTGCGCGAATTTGCCGGCATGCGGCCCAATGCCATTCTGGGACATTCCATGATCACACCGCAACCATAATCAAGCGACGGTGGTCGGATTTGGCCTATGAATCTCAAAGATGCGCCCGTGCGGCCAACAATTCTTAGTCTAATCCCGGACCAATTTGCAATCCACACTACCCGTTCGATCCACAAGGCCCGTATGTATGTGTCTCAAAACCAACCGGCGCATCAACAGTTGTTGTACATACGACAAACAAAGTTGCAAAAATATTACAAAGAGATCACATCGCGTTGACGAGCAAGAGTACCATCTTGTCCATGAGATCCATCACGTCCTCCGGTGACAGGAGTTTCTGCTCCGTGACCAACTTGTCCCATCCATCCCTGAGCATCTTCATCGCCCTCTCGTCTCTCAACGTGTACACCCCCACCTCTGCAAACATGTCTCCCCGCACATTGACGTACTTCTCGTGCGTAACGATCCCCGTTTCCCCTCCACCCACGTCGCTTCCCCGCGGCATCGCCTTTGCGCGGTGGTGCCCCTCCTGCTGCTGATGGTTCGCCCCTCCTGCCCCGTTCGCGTTCCCGTTCCCTGCCGACCCCGAACCCGCCTCCTCGTCCGTCCTCCGGCGCTTGCTCTGCGGCTGATGCTCCTCGTTTCCGCCCGCGGCGTCCCCCTTCCGCTTGTTCTTCCACATGATTGCGTCGTGCATGTTGGTCGCATACACCGCATCCAGCGCCACCTGGAAGCTTTCCCGGTCTGCCATCGCATTGTCCAGATTCTGGAGATTGTACATCTTTTCATTCGGCAGATCCACCTGTTCGGCCACCTTCTTCACCATCCGTCCGAACGCGTCCCGCGTGCCCTCCTCCGCCCCTTCCACAATCCCCGCCACCAGCGCGTCCCGGACGATCCCTTGCATGACGAGCACGCACTGGTTTTTTACGGCCGTCAAAGCCACGTCCACTATCATGCTCTCCACCTCGCGCAAGGATCCTTTCGTCCCCGGCCCCTTGAGCAGCTTCGGGAGAGATTTTCTCTCGAACTTGGCGCACTCGAATACCGCCGCCACCACCGCGAAGATGCATACGTCTACGTCGAACCCCGCTACCTGTTGGTACCCGTTCACCTTGCACTCCAAGAGCACCTCGAGCACAGCCCTCAGCGTATAGTATGTCGTGTTCTTCGCCTTGGCCAGAGACGGCCGGTCCGCGCACGACAACCTCTCGTCCCTCCTTCCGTTCCGCGGAACGGACAGCCTGAACACCACCGTCCGCTCACCCTCCTCTTCTGCAGACGCGTTCTCCTTGCGTTTCTTGATGTTCTCCACCGCTTCGGAAACGCATTCCGCGAACCACGCCATATCGTTGTTCTCCCCCCATACGCATTCCACGACCTTCTGGTAAGCCTTTTGCGCGCTGTCGGGCTGCATGTTTGCTTGTTGGTTGCGTGGTGGTCGTGCGAATAATGAGTGTGTCCCCGTGGACGCGAGCCTTTTATACTCCGCTTTGATTTGCATGTTTGGCGTTTGCAACGACGTTTTGTTGTGACAATGTGACAACCCATTGGTGCACGAATGACTGATGCGTGACCGTCTGGTGCGACTCGCTGTCGCGTGGGTGGTGGGTAGGGTTCGCATGTGTGATACTTAGTACCTCCCGCTGGTACTCTCTCTCCTTCGCTCCTCCTCCATCCACATGTTGGGAATTGCGGGTGTAGAGTTTATTGAGGAATGGGTTGCGGCAGTTCCACGCGGTTGCAGGTGTACGCATAATTCAAACCAATGAACGCAGAGTACAGATGGCAGACAAAGACCCCCACAACCCTCTTTCTAACTCAGCTGAAACCGAACAAGAAACCATGGACAACTTGATCAGGGCTCTGCAAGAATCGGAAGAGGCTCGCCAAAAGGCCGAAAGGGAGCGAGATGAAATACGAAGGGAGTTGCAAAAGGTTGACAGAGCCCGTTCTGACGAAAAGACCAAGCGTGCGAATGCAGAAAAGGAGCGAGATGATGCACGAAGGGCGCTGGGTGTGGAAGTGGAGCACCGTATGACCATAGAGGACGCTCTTGTCGTCATGACAGAGAGGTATGTTTTGTGCCAATCCAAGACCATGCATATGATGTCATGCGCTTGCCAACACCGGTTGTTATGTTCTATTCGGCAGGTTCTTTGAACACAAAATGCTGTGACACCGGTGTCAAATCGTGTATGTGTGCAAGCACAATGTTGATGCGTGATGTTCTGCGCGAGCTCAAAGGCTACGTGTACAACGTTCTGGGCCGCATGGTGTTCTGGCGGATGGACGACTTCCCGTCGGACGAAACCACGCGCGCCTTTGTGCTGAGTGCTGTGCTGCAACTGTGCGGCGACGGCGACTCGTACTTCTTCGTCAACATCCGGCACTACAACATGCTCTTTGCCGGAGAAGGAAGCTCCACCCCGTGCGTTTCCGGGTCCATCCATTTTGCGATCGAGCCCAAAAAGGTACCGTGCGACCGGCAGAGCCTGACGGTGTGGTTCGACGACGACGCGATGCACAAGGCTCTTCCCCCCGACCTGCAGTTTCCAGACGGTGTCTCGCATGCCGAGTTCTCCGATCCCATCAAGGCTCTCCTGTACTGCATGCGCGTGATGCACCGCCTCAATGTCGTCTTCACGGCCGCCTACAAGATCCAGCGTGCGTTCAAGAGGGCCATAGCCGACCCGCAGTACGCGATGTGCCGGAGACGCCTGATGCGTGAACTCTCTGAGACTTTGCAACGAAAATGATTGATGCGTCTCGCACCGCTGTCGCATGGGTGGTGGGTCAGGTTCGGGTCCGCATACCGCCCGCTGGTACTCTCTCTCCCCTTCATCATCCACATATTGGGAATTGCGGATTGAGATTCTACGCTTTAGAACAAGGGGGAGCATGCATTATTGCTCTCCCTCTTCAGGCCACCAGTCGCTTTGTTCGCCATCACTGTGCCACTCATCTGGAAAAGGATCGACAAGGATATTGTAGCCACTCACATAAGACTCCCAGATGGGAGTGTCTTTCCTGTTGCCATCTTTATCAAACAAGCTGTAGACCAGTCCTTTCTCTTGTGTATGAGAAAACCGCGTCGAAGTATTATAAAACGAGATAGTTCCTTTGCTAATTTTTGTTCCAACTTCGACAGGATACTTGATAGACGCGAGAAGCCTTGTAATTTCATGTATCCAGACCGGTCGTTTAAGATTTATATAGATCCGACAACAATATACGTATCCACATGGTATATGGTCATCTAGGATTATGTCAGCCACAAGACTTTTCAGGATATCATGACCCCCAAGTTTTTCTTCGACCAACACACAACATTGTTCCAACTCTTTCTTTGCATCTTCGATACATGTAGTGCTGCAGGTAGGAGCAAGTTTCAGGGCCTGTACTCCTTGAAATGAATTAATGCCTTCAGGGACCACGAAGGAGGTGTTCTGTTCTTTAGTTATTTGCGTTAAGGAGCTCACTTTATCCTCCAGCGCTTCGATGCGTTCAAGCAACATAACTAAAAACGCATCTTTTGGATCTGTGATGGACAAAATTGGAAGAGACATCGCGGGTTCTGCCATTGTACGCAATATTGTGCAATTCTGTATGACAGAAGTTTATATTAGCAAGCCACGCCATGCGACGTCCACGGACACCCCATCATACATCGCGGGTCCGTTCTACTATACTGAGTGGGTCCGTTCTATACGGATTCACTTCACTGGACTATGACTGACTATGACTGACTATGACTGACTATGACTGACTATGACTGTCCACGAGTGACTGCAACTGACAAGGGCCGAGTTTGACCGGCCAACAACAGGACACTGTTTTCCGCTTTTGTTGTGCTGTGCTTACACATATCCATCGTCATTCGCCGAATTGCAATCCCCGACACCACCGCCATCGTTGTACGTTCCAGCCAGCCACACAAGAGCAACACAATAGCGACCAAATCCATCGCACCGATGAGCCCCTAACCTCCCTCCCTCCCTCACAACAACACACTTCCGAGCCTCCCCCCTCTTCCATCTTTTCACACGCCCATGGCCTTGCACAGCGCTCCGTACGCGCAAGCGTCGCTGCACGTGTTCCTGACTTGTCCACCCTGATCTACTGCTGGCTGGAATCCTCCCCCGCAGTTTACACACTGTCCTACTTGCCTCATCATGGGCCCCCCCTCATACTCGTAGCATCCCGCTGCTCTGGAGCATTTTTCCCCTATGATCCCCATTATCCTGTGCATGTCCATCATGATCATCCCCCACGTGCGGTATCCTTGCACCGTCATGCTGGTCGCCACCATCCATTCTCCCGGGAATCTGGATGGTGTTTGGTTGACCTCCCCCCTGAGCGTTCCCTCCTCGTACATCTTGCGAATCGCGACGGGCGTCCCCGCCAACGTTTGCGGCTCCAGGACCACCTTCCTTATGTCGTCCACCATCATGTTCCATTGGAATCTGTGGTATTCGGGTTGCCCCCGCTTGAGCAGGACTTCGACGGACAGCCTTTCGCATACGTTGGTCATGTTGTTGTTGCCGTTTCCTCCTGCACAACCATGCGAGAACAGCCACGATTCAATCAAACATCGGTTAGGTTTGTGTGGAAAGAGTTACTATAACCGGCCAAGACAGTGCAGTCAAGACAGGGCAGCTGTTTGTTACTGGGTACTAGCCCGTACCTTGTTGTTCTTCTCTGTGTCCATCCAGGAACACGTCCACCAGCATCTGCCCTCCGAAGCTGACTTGCACGCCGGTCCGTATGGCTGTTGCCTGGCCCGACGCCAGGTAGGCCGATGCTCTGCATGCGCGGTTGGCGCACGCCTTTCCGAAGGTCAAGCTCTTGTTGTTCATGCAGTC
>JACCDZ010874170.1_pt1 | contig 14192 bp, 14 predicted proteins | sample 7449551 | NCBI WGS metagenome assembly JACCDZ01 (sample SAMN15323452, study PRJNA562643) | freshwater metagenome | isolation source: river surface water | place: USA:Blue River Watershed | collected 2017-08-18
CGGTCACGATCTTGCGCTTCTGCAGCAACACCGGCGCATCCGCGCCGCTCTTGAACGGAATCAGCTCGGTGCCTGGCGGGGCAACGCCACTCACTGCCTCGCCGTTGTGGTCCCAGTCAACAAAGCGGAACTCCAGGCTGGCGGTACGGCCCAGAATACGCTTGGCCTCGGCCGTGTCCTGCACGCCTGGCAGCTCAACCACGATACGGCTGGCACCCTGACGCTGCACCACGGACTCGGCCACGCCCAGTTCGTTGACGCGGTTGCGAATCGTGGTCAGGTTCTGGTTAACCGCATAGTCCGTGATCTCGCGCAGCTTTTCCGGCCGGAACGTCAAGTCCACCAGAAAGGCACCATCGGTCTCACGCTGCGCCTGTGTAAACTCGGGAAACTCCAGCTTTACATAATCCACCGCCTTGAGCCGGTCATCCGCCGAGGCAAACTTGAGTTCAAAGCCCTGCTCGCGCTCTGCCACTGCACGATAGGCCAGTTTCTTTTCACGGAACTTGGCCTTGATATCGGTAACGTAGGACTCCTGTCGCTGCTCCAGCGCCTTGGCCATGTCCACTTCCAGCATGAAGTGCACACCGCCGCGAAGATCGAGGCCCAGCTTCATCGGGCCGGCGCCCAGCGCCTTCAGCCAGTCAGGGGTGGTCTGTGCCAGATTTAGCGCCACCACGTAGCTGTCGCCCAGCGCACGACGAACCGCATCCTGCGCTTTCAACTGTGTCTCAGCCGTATCAACACGTACCAGAATGCCTTTTTCCTGTACTTCGGCATCATGGAAGGCAATCCCGGCAACATTGAGCGCCGTGGTTGCCCGTTCCATTACCGCCTGATCAGCAGGCACGGAGGCGCTGGCGCCGGAAATCTGGATGGCCGGCTCGTCAGGATAGAGATTGGGCAGTGAGTAGATCAGGCTGGCGACAGTGACCAGGATGATCAGGCCATACTTCCACAAGGGAAAACGCATGCTGGACCTCGAGCGATGCAAAATGACGGCCCGTCTGTGCGGGCCGTCGTTGTGATTATTCAGATGTTCTTCAGGGTGCCCTTGGGCAGCGTGGCCAGCACGGAGGACTTCTGGATCTTGATATCCACGCCCTGCGCCAGCTCTACCACGGCAAAGTCATCTTCAAGCTTGTTGATGCGGCCGATAAGACCGCCGGCAAACACGATCTCGTCACCTTTCTGCAGACCTTCAACGAGCGACTTGTGCTCCTTCTGGCGCTTCATCTGCGGGCGCAGCAGCAGGAAATAGAAAATCAGGGCGAAACCGCCCAGCATGATCAGCTGACCCCACATCGAGGGACCGGCAGCAGGTGCAGTGTTGGCATAGGCTTCGGAAATGAAGAAGCTCATGGGTGTCTCCAGAGGTTGAAATCCGTCGCGGCGGCCCATCCGGACCAGCCCGCAGAAATGTTACAAAACAGCGACAAAACCCCTTTAGATTGAAGGGGTTGGCAATCCACGCGCGGCGTAGAAGGCATCAACAAAGCGCTGCAATGTACCTTGTTCAATAGCCCCGCGCAAACCGGCCATGAGGGTCTGGTAATAGCGCAGGTTATGAATGGTATTGAGCTGGGCGCTGAGCATTTCGCCGCACTTGTCCAAGTGGTACAGGTAGGCCCGGGAAAAGTTGCGGCAGGTATAGCAGTCGCAGGCCGGGTCCAGCGTACCGGTATCCGACTTGTACTGGCTGTTACGGATGCGCACGACACCGGTGCTGGTGAAAAGGTGGCCATTGCGGGCATTACGGGTGGGCATCACGCAGTCGAACATGTCGCTGCCGCGACGCACCGCCTCCACGATATCCTCGGGCTTGCCAACCCCCATCAGGTAGCGCGGCTTGTCAGCCGGCATCTTCTGCGGCAGGTGATCGAGGATGCGCAACATGTCTTCCTTGGGCTCGCCCACCGACAGGCCGCCAATGGCATAGCCGTGAAAGCCGATGTCGGTCAGACCCGCCAGCGACTCTTCGCGCAGCGGCTCGTACATGCCCCCCTGCACAATACCGAACAGGGCATTGGTGTTTTCCAGACGTTCGAACTCCGTCTTTGAGCGTCTGGCCCAGCGCATCGACAACTCCATCGAGACGCGTGCTTCTTTTTCAGTCGCCGGATACGGCGTGCACTCGTCAAAAATCATGACGATGTCGGAGCCAAGATCGGTCTGCACCTGCATGGAAATTTCCGGACTCAGGAATACCTTGCTGCCATCAATCGGCGAGGAAAACTTCACGCCCTCCTCGGAAATCTTGCGCAGCTTGCCCAGCGAGAACACCTGAAACCCACCGGAGTCGGTGAGGATGGGTTTTTCCCAGTCAATAAAATCGTGCAGATCGCCATGGCGCTTGACGATATCCGTACCGGGGCGTAGCCAGAGGTGAAACGTGTTGCCGAGAATGATCTCGGCACCAATCTCGTGAATATCACGGGGCAGCATGGCTTTTACCGTGCCGTACGTGCCCACCGGCATGAACGCCGGGGTTTGCACCTTGCCACGGGGAAAGTCGAGTTCGCCACGGCGCGCACGGCCATCGGTAGTGATCAGCTTGAAATTCATTGTCATCGTATTGTCTTCACATACTCACGAGCGCCGCGTCAGGAACATCGCATCGCCATAACTGAAAAAACGGTAGTGCTGTGCCACGGCCTCGCGATACGCCGCCATCACCGTGTCATGGCCCGCAAAGGCACAGACCAGCATGAGCAGGGTGGACTCGGGCAAATGGAAATTGGTCAGCAGTGCATCCACCACCCGCCACTCGTAGCCGGGATGTATGAAAATCGCTGTTTCGCCTTCAAACGCAGCAATCAACTCGCCTGCAGGAGCGTTATTGGCAGCGGACTCCAGTGAACGTACGCTGGTCGTTCCGACCGCGACCACGCGGCCACCCCGCGCCTTCGTCTCGCGCACCAGTGCGGCCGTTTCCTCTGGCACACACAACCACTCACTGTGCATCTGGTGATCGCGAATATCATCGGCACGCACCGGCCGGAATGTGCCGGCACCGACGTGCAGCGTGACACAGGCGCGACGGATACCGTTCTGTTCCAGCCGCGCCAGCATGGCTTCATCAAAATGCAGACCGGCCGTAGGGGCTGCCACCGAGGCCGCTTTTTGGGGATGGGCGTAGACCGTCTGGTAGCGCTCGCTGTCACTCGCCTCTGGCGCGCGCTGGAAATACGGCGGCAAGGGCACCTCACCATGCTGGTGCAGATAGTCGAGTACCGGCACCGGGAAGCGCAGGCGGAACAGATCCTCCTCACGGTCTTCCATGAGCACCTGCACGTTGCCCGGGAAATGCAGCAGGGCACCCGCCTTTGGTGACTTGCTGGCACGCAGGTGAACCAGTGCCACATGCGTGCCCACGATACGTTCCACCAGCACCTCGACCTTGCCCCCGGAATCCTTCTGGCCGAACAGGCGGGCCGGAATCACGCGGGTATCGTTCATCACCAGCAGATCGCCGGGCTTGAGCAAGGCCTCGATATCGGTAAACAGGCCGTGGTGCCAGCTGCCTGCCGGGCCGTCAACCTGCAACAGGCGCGAGCCGGTACGCTGCACCGCCGGGTACCGGGCGATCAGGGCATCGGGCAGGTCAAAATGGAAATCGCTGCGTTTCATGGGCGGGACAAGGACTGAGTAAAAACCGGGTCGCGCAGTATAAAGGATGCAACGCCACCATTGCAGGATTCCGGTCGGTCCGTATAATCGCCGTTCCTTCCGGCCGGGATGGCGGAACTGGTAGACGCGGCGGACTCAAAATCCGTTGCCCGTGAGGGCGTGTCGGTTCGATTCCGACTCTCGGCACCACCGGAAGGCCAAAGCGTCCGCGCGATGCAGTCCAGGGCATGGCTTATGCCGAAGAAATCCCGCAAGACCCCAAAACCTACAGTCGCCCCGGCAACCGCCACAGAGACCAGGCCAGAACTGGCCGGCATTCTGGTGCGCCTGTATTGCATCATTTATGACGGCTTGCTCCTGCTGGCACTCTGGATGATCACCAGTGCACTGCTGGTGCCACTGGCCACGCCTGACCAGGCTGCCCAGCAGCACCAGCTGACCGTGACACCAGAGGCATTTCGCCAGTTTGTACTGTTCCCTGCCTTGGTAGTGATCACCTGGCTGTTCTACGGCTATTTCTGGACACGTGCCGGCCAGACACTGGGGATGCAGACGTGGCGACTCAAGGTGGTCCGTGCCGACGGCAACCTGTTGCGCTGGAGTGATGCCATCACCCGTTGCGCCAGCGCCTGCATGCTCCCGCTTGTTTTCGGCCTGCTCGGCCAACTGGCAACAGGCCGCCCAACGGTTCTCCTGCTCAGCATGACGCTGGGGTTTTTCGGTAACTATGCCTGGATGCTCTGGAATGGCCGCGGGCTGGCCTGGCATGACCAGCTGTCACGCACCGTCGTGTTGCGCCTGCCCCCCGAAGCAAAAGACAAGAAACGCCCGTTTCTCGGCTGGTTTGCCGAGAAAAAGGACTAGCACAGGGCGTGGTTCAGGCGGTGCTGCTACCGGCAAAAATCGTCTTGCCGCGCAGCCGGGCCAGATAACCGGAAATCTTTTCTGACACCTGCTGCTCGGCCTCATCACGGGTTTTTTCCACGACTTGCGTGGTCAGCTGCAGCGGACTTGCCGTTATTGACAGATAACGGGCAATGGTCGACTCCAGACTCTTGTTGAGCAGCCCCTTGCGCACCGGCTTGGGCAGATAACGAAACACCTGGGCCTGATTGATCAGGTCGACCAGTCGCGACGTATCCTTGAAGCAGGTCAGGATGACCGTGAGCATCTCCGGCCGCTCCTGCTTGAGGGTCTTGATCATCGCCGACAGGTCCTCATCCCCCAGACTCAGCTCCGTCACCATGATGGCTACCGGTTTTGTGGCCAGCACTTGCAGGGCGCCCTGTATGGACTGCCGCCAGATGACTTCATGGCGTGCACCAAGGGCCTCCTGTACAGCCTGCCAGGTAGACTCGTCCCGATCCAGAACCAGGCACACCAACCGGTCCGACGCCTGTACAACCGGGGCGGCCGGCCTGGCATCGGCACACTCAAGACGCACACCGATTTCTGCCGCCTGCGCAACCGTATCGCGCAACTCCTTCGGGCCCCATGGCTTGGTGATATAGCGAAAAATTTCACCCTCATTGACCGACTCCAGTGCCGCATCGGCATCGGCATAGCCGGTCAGCAGGATACGAATGGTGTCAGGGGCAATGTCGCGTGCATGACGCAACAGCTCACTGCCCGTCATGATGGGCATGCGCTGATCCGAAATCAGCACATGAATCTTTTCCCGCTTGAGGATTTCCAGCGCCTCGTAGCCGTCACTCGTGGCAAACACCTGATACTGCATGCGCAGCAGCAGCCCCAGCGAGCGCAGGATGCGTTCCTCGTCATCCACCAGCAGAATCCTTGGCTTGATATTCATGTCGTGCTCCTCAGGAGGCAATGGCAGCGACCGCCGCCATCTCCACGGTTTGCGTCTGGCGCGGCAGGACGATCACAAAACGGGTGCCACGACCCGGCTCGGAAGCAACACGGATGACCCCGCCGTGCTGCTCGATGATTTTCCAGCAGATGGACAAGCCCAGACCGGTGCCCTCACCAACCGGCTTGGTCGTGAAGAAGGGATCAAATATTTTCTTGAGGTTTTCTGCAGAAATACCCTTGCCATTGTCCTGCACCGAGACATAGACACGCTCGACATCAGCCCAGGTCCTGATGAGTACTTTCCCCGTTCCTTCAATGGCCTGTGCCGCGTTGGTCACCAGATTCAGCAATACCTGATTGATCTGCGAGGGCATGCAGGAAATGGCAGGAACATCACCCAGCTGCCGGATGACTTCAACCTTGTTCTTGATGGCATTCCTGGCAATCAGCAAGGCACTGTCGACACAGTCATTCAGCGACACATTGTCCGTGAATGACTGATCAAGACGGCTGAAGTCCTTCAGGCCCAGTACCAGCGCACTGATCTGCTCCAGCCCGAAATTGGTATCACCGAAAAGCGTCTGCATGTCCGAGAACAGCAGCTCCGGATCCACCATGCTGCGCAAATCCTCAATCTCCGCCAGCTTCTTTGCTACCACGACATCGGAACCATGCGGATCAAGCAGCGCATCAACAAGGCCGCTGCAGGACTGCACCAGCTCGCGCAGCTGTTCGCCAAACTCCCGCATGACCTCGACATTGTTTTTCACGTAACCCAGTGGCGTGTTGATCTCATGCGCCACACCGGCCACCATCTGGCCCAGCGAGGCCATTTTTTCCGATTGCACCAGCTGTGCCTGCGAAGACTGCAGCTGCCGATAGGCCTGTGACAACTGGTCTGCACCTTTCCTGACCTGGGTTTCCATGGCCGCCAGCAGGCCCAGCACCGCCCCGACCCCGACATAGCGTCCGCCATCACACACCACAAAATCTTCAGACAGCGGAATGCGCATGGTGGTCGTTACATGCTGGGCGGCCTCGGCCACTGGTGCGCTCACCTCGACACGCAGGCATTTCTGGCTCATGAACTGGGCCACCGGGCGCGAGCCATACAGGTCACGCCCGAACTTCGTCATGAAGATATCATTCAGCTGGTAGCGACTGATGGTGCCGAGGACATACCCGGCCTCATCCACCACCGGAACAGAGAGGACCTGCTGAAGATCCTCGCTCAGGAAGCGCTCGGCCACTGCACTGATGGTGTCTCCCGGAGCGAAGGGAGGAATGGTGCGTGCGAGTGCACGGATATCGGAATTGGCCTGCATCTTGTCCCCACAACGCCCATTACGGCAATGACAGCGGGCACTGCCGGTGCCGGCATGCCATCTCGATCAAGAAAAATGTTCTGTGGGATGAAGACTAGATCCGTTGTATGACAGCTCCATGAAAAAACCCCGCATTTGCGGGGTTTCAGTCAGGCAATGATGCATCAGCCCCTGCGATCAAAGGCAATGTAATCCTTGTCGGTCGGCTCAAGTCCGCCAACATATTTGTTCAACCGTGAACGGCCCTGACAGTAATCGCCACGGCGAACGCCGGGAATATAATGATCCGTCAGCATATGGCCTTTTTTCTCCGGTAATACGAATACCGGGCCAGAGGTGGCGTAATAGTGCGAAAGCACGCCGATACGCGCAAAAAAATCCTGGCCATTGGCAAAGTGCTCGACATACGGAACCGGATGACCATGCTCAGCCGTCAACTGGTAATCAATATGCATGCTGTCCGCGACGCCCGCCAGACAGTAAATCTCCAGTTTGTGTGCATGCTCGCGCAGCACCGGGTCTTTCAGGATCTTGCGGACGATGTAGCTGGAAATGATGGTGCCCTGTGAGTAGCTGAGCAACACCACGTGCTCGTGTGTCAGCAATGCATTCTTCACAATATTGAAGGCGGGCCGTGCCAGCTTGCCATCCTTGCGCAAGGTGCGTGCCGTGATGGCATCCCACAAATCCCATACCGCACCATAGGTAGGTGTGTGAATCAGGTGAATGGGGCGATAAAACGCCTTGGCCAGCTCCTCTGCCTCAAGCAGTGCCATGGGGGGCGCCGTACAAATGCCATTAAGGAAAAACCACTTGGAATTCTTGCCCGCAGGCGGCCAGACATAGTTTGGCGGCAACACCACGCGGGTCCCCTCGGACGCAGACTCGCGCTGCACCGGCAACAGTACCTGACCGACAACGCTCAGGTACTCCCACCGGCTCTGGTAGCTGTCGGGATCAAATTCGGGGCGAGCCTCTTCATCCGAGCGCAAGGGAAAAATGATCCAGGGCAGGGAGCGGGCATTGCGGGCAACCAGTCCAAGATCACGCGCAACCGAACGCCGGTTCCGGACCAGCCGCTCAAGAAGTGTCCGCGTGTGATGAAAGGGCGCGAGCAACTTCCCGGGCACAGATTGAGTGGCATGGGAATCAGTCATGATGCTCCGGAAAAGCCTGTCAGAGGATGAAAACGTAGACCAGCGCGCCCAGTGCTATCAATAGCGACAGGACCAGTACCAGTGCGAGTACCTGAGTGTTGTCATCCCAGACAGTAGAGCCTTCTTCCGTGGACACGGGCTCCTGAACATGCGGAGGCATGGTTTTATAAAATACAACGGAGTCATCCGGCAAGCGGGCACTGCCGGAATGCGTAACCGCATGCGTCATGGATGACGACATGGTTTCGGCGCCGCCAGCCTCGATCTGCCCGGCTTCGAGTGCATCCAGAATGGCACGGCGGGCCATGCGGTAGTCATCAAATGACAGTCGCTCCTCCGAATACTGCCGCGACAGCTGGCGCAAGCGGGCATTTTCCACCAGATACTCTGCCATCACTCGACCTCCAGCAATCGCACGACTACCACCGTGACATTGTCCCGTCCGCCATTGTGCAAGGCCTCATCAACCAGATGCCGAACGGCTTCCTCCGGCGGCAACGCGAGCTTGCGACGGATACAGTCATCGGCAACCTCGTTGTAGAGGCCGTCACTGCACAAGAGATACGTGTCATCTGCTTCGGGCGCAAATACTGCTGCATCGACCAGCAAGCGCTCACTGCCACCCACAGCACGCGTAATGACGTTCGACTTGGGATGGCGGTCTGCTTCTTCCTGAGTAATGGCTCCCGACTCCACCATTTCCTGAACGGCAGAATGGTCACGGGAAATACGGCTCAATTGTCCCTGTCGCAAACGGTACAGGCGGGAGTCTCCCGCCCAGAGGCAGACGCCGGTATGTGTCGAGAGAAGAAGTGCTACCACCGTGCTGCCGACTGTCCTGCCACCCAGCTCCTGCGTGGCATAGTCGCGCAGTTGCAGGTTTACATTCATGAATGCATCTTCAACGGCATCGACAAAATCAGCCATTGCCTCCGGCCGCTCCATCACTGTCAGCGGGTGCACGACCGCATGACTGGCGACATCACCTGCTGCATGCCCGCCCATGCCGTCCGCCACCACCCAGATGCCCGCATCGGGACGCTCCAGAAGGGCGTCCTCATTGATCCTGCGCTTGCTGCCGACATCCGTTGCTGCCGCCGAAATCCATCTGATCAAAACAGCCTACCTGTGAGCACTAAATGAACACGCTGCCCGAACTGTAACGCTGAAGTGCTTGTTATCACAAGAAAAAGCCGGCACCCCGCATCCGGGGCTATTTCACCCTGGCAATGGCCACGCCGCCCAGTAGCAAGCAGACCGCAATGGGCAACCCCGCCGCCAGCAAAGGCGAGAAATCATAGACGAGGCTGGCATACCCCAGGAAATCCTGTCCGTAACGGAACAGCAGGCCCGCAAGGACACCGGCAAGAATGCGCAGGCCCATGGTCACTGAACGCAAGGGGCCAAAAATGAAGGAGCAGGCGATCAGCACCATGGATATCGTTGCAAAGGGTGCCAGTGCCTTTTTCCAGAACTCCAGGAAATACGCCTCTGCATCCAGCCCCTGCCTTTTCAGATAGCCGGCATATTCATAAAGGTTACCAAGCGACAGATACTCGGGATTCAGTGTTACCAGCCGCAAATACTCCGGCGTAAGCTGGCTATCCCAACGCTCGGTCGGTCGCGACAGCACCGTTGTATTGCCCTGCCGGTCAAGACGGGTTTCAACAAGACCGCTCAACTGCCAGCCGGCCCCGTCATGGCGTGCCTCGTCTGCACGCGCACCGCTGAGTAAGCGGCCATCCGCATCGAAACGGAAAAAAGTGAGATAGCGCAACTCGCCCGTCGACTCCACACGGGCAACCCGCATGATGGTGTCACCCTCCCGGTGCCAGTAGGACTGGAATGAGCCGTCTGCCAGCTTCTGGCCCAGTGCCTGCGCCCTGCGTGACTCCGCCAGTTTCTCGGTTTCGGGGACGACGTACTGCCCCAGCAAGGCACCCGCAACAACCAGCAACAGCGCAGGCTTCAATACCCACCAGACAATGCGCCGGATACTGACACCTGCAGCACGCATGACGGTCAGCTCGGAGTGATTGGCCATCATGCCCAGGCCCGCAATTCCTCCCACCAGTGCCGCAATCGGCAACAGGTCATAGGCACGACGGGGTGCGGTCAGCAAGACATACACCAGCGCCTGGACTGCCCGGTAGTTGCCAGCCAGATCCTCCAGCTCGGCAATAAAGGAGAAAACCACATCCAGACCAAGCAGCAACAGCAGCACGATCATCATTGCGGCAAAGACGTTCCACGAGACATAACGTGACAGGACCGTCATGCCGTTACCTCACGCGAACGCCAGCGCTTCCACATCAACTGCAGGTTTTCTGCATTGAGCAGACCCAGCGCCAGCAGCAGGTAACCGGCATGCACTGCCCACACCACGCCCTCAAGCAACTTGCCTTTTTCAACTGAATTACGCACCGCAGCGATGCCGACGACATAGCTGAGATAAAGCAGAATGGCAGGGAACAGCTTGAGATAGCGCCCCTGCCGCGGATTGACACGGGAGAGTGATAGCGCAAGCAATGCCACGACAGGAACCAGCACCGGCATGGACAGGCGCCATATCCACTCACCACGGGCCTGCGGATTACTGTCGCGCTGGGCCCGGACCGCCAGCGTACTGAAACTGCGAGTCCTGGTCAGCGTCTCCACCGCATCGGGCTGCGGCAACAGCACCCGGTAATGTTCAAAGCGGACTTCACGACGCACCGGATCGCCTGCCGCCATATCATGGCGAACCCCGTTTTCAAGCACCAGATACACATCACCCGTGGCGGCATCTGCTTCACGCCGACCACTTTCCGCCTGCGTCAGAATCTGGCGCGCAGGGCCATCAGGCACGGTCTTTTCTTCAAACAGCCTTACGTCCAGCAACCGGCGCTTGTCTTTGGAAATATCTGCCACATAAAGCATGCGGTCCCCAATGCGCTGAAAGCGCCCCGGCTTGACCAGATCGAAGGTGTTGCGCTCGGCCTGCTCTGCAAACAGCCGCTCGGACTCTGCATTGCCCCGGGGGGTCACATACAAACTGGTGGCTGCCACCAGCATCATGATGATGAGAACCGGCAAGGCCAGATGCCCGACAATCTGCGCTCGGCTGACACCACTTGCCGACAGAACCGCCATTTCGTTGTCCAGATACAGGCGCCCGAACACCAGAAGAATGGCAATGAACATGCCCAGCGGCACAATCAGCTCAAGAAACCCGGGCAGGCGATACAGCAGGACAGCAGTCAGCAGCTTGACATCCATGCGGCCATCCGCCGCCATGCCGAAATACTTGATGACGCGCCCGCTCATCAGGATGACCGTCAGCACCAGCGCCACGGATGCGGTGGAGCCCAGGACTTGCAAGGACAGATAGCGTCGAATGATCACAGGCGTTCAGACTTGTTGGATGGGTAACCGGGTTGTATTGGCATTGCAGCAATCCCTGGCGGTAAACTCGCCTGCTGGACCGGCCACCGCATTATTATCGGCCAATCCCCCCTGTTTGTCTTGCGAGGTAATGATGGAATTCACGCTCAAGCTGTCTGCTCCAGCCACGGAAAAAACCGGTGTTGTCATCGTTGCCCAGTCCGGGGCCGAGTTGTCTGCTGCCGCCCGTGCACTGGATACAGCGACTGATGGCCAGCTCACCCGCACCCTGAAGACCGCCGGCTTTGAAGGCAAACCCGGACAAAGCCAGTTGCTGCTCGGCCTGCACGGCATTGCCGCAGAGGGCGTACTGGTGGTGGGCACGGGCGACATGAAAGACCTGGATAGCCGTGGCCTGCAACGGGCAGCCTCGACTGCCGTAAAGGCCCTGGCCAATGGCCCCAAAAAGGCCGCAAGCTTTCTGGCCGAGCTGCCGGTTGCCAATACCACCCAGAATGACCGGCTGGCTGACATCACCCGTGCCAGCGCCGAGGCGGGCTACCGGTTTGATGAATTCAAAAGCAAGAAAAACGGCAACAAGGGCCTGAGCCACCTGACTCTGGCCATTGACGACAAGACGCAACTCACTGCCGGCAAGAAAGCCGTGGCCTGGGGCGAAGCGCTTGCCAACGGCATCAACACGGCACGCACACTGGGCAATCTGCCACCGAACATTTGCCACCCGAGCTATGTTGCCGAACAGGCCAGGGCACTGGGCAAGAGCAATGAAAAGTCTCTGAAAGTTGAAGTCCTCGGCGAGTCCGAGATGAAGAAGCTCGGCATGGGCGCCTTCATGGCCGTCAGCCAGGGCTCGGACCAGGAAGGCAAACTGATCGTCATGGAATACAAAGGCGGCAAGAAAAATGCGGCCCCGGTTGTACTGGTCGGCAAGGGCATCACCTTTGATACCGGTGGCATCTCGCTCAAGCCGGGTGCCGGCATGGATGAAATGAAATACGACATGTGCGGTGCCGCCAGCGTATTGGGCGTCATGACGGCACTGGTCGAGTCCGGCCTGCCCATCAACGTGGTTGGCGTAATGGCCTGCGCAGAGAACATGCCATCCGGTCGCGCCACCCGCCCCGGCGACATCGTCACCACCATGTCCGGCCAGACTGTGGAAATCCTCAATACCGACGCCGAAGGCCGTCTGGTGCTATGTGATGCACTGACCTATGTCGGTCGCTTCAAACCGGCTGTCGTGATCGACATCGCCACGCTTACAGGTGCCTGCGTTGTGGCGCTGGGCAAGGTGGTTTCCGGCCTGTTCTCACCTGCCGATGATCTGGCCAATGCCCTGCTGGAAGCGGGCCTGCAAAGTGGCGACCGTGCCTGGCGCATGCCGGTATTGCAGGACTATCAGGACATGATCGACTCGCCATTTGCCGACATTGCCAACATCGGCAACGCCCCGAATGCCGGCGCCATCACTGCGGCCTGTTTCCTCGCCCGCTTCACCAGGGACTACACCTGGGCACACCTGGACATTGCCGGCACTGCCTGGCACTCCGGCGCCCAGAAAGGCTCTACCGGCCGGCCGGTCCCGCTGCTGATGCAGTATCTGAAAAACCGCACAATCTGACAGGCGCATACAGGCAAACATGGAAATCACCTTCTACGCCCTGACCGACACCGATCCCGGCAAGCGCCTGCATACGGCCTGCCGGATCATCGACAAGGCGTTCCAGCAGAAGCACACCATTTATGTGCATGCCCGGAATCAGGCTGAAGCCGAGCAGCTTGACGAGCTGCTCTGGACATTCCGCGCCGAAAGCTTCATCCCCCACCATCTGGTCGGCGATGGCCCAACGCCGCCACCACCCGTGCGTATTGGCTGGCTGCAAATCCCTGCCGAAGCCCGCGATGTCCTGATCAACCTGCATGCCGATGCACCCGCCAACCCCACCCGGTTCCGCCGCATTATTGAAATCGTGGGAGGTGACGAGCCGATGCGTGAAGCGGCACGTGCGCACTGGCGGCAATACAAGCAGCAGGGCTACCCTGTGCAATCCCACAACATCTGAGGCTTTCATGGCGGCTGCCGACCGACTGCTCCCTGATCTGGGCCCTGACTTCGACACTCGCTGGCGACGATCGTCCCGTGCCCTGCGCCGGGAGCTGATTGCCGAAATACGCTCCATCTATATGCTGCTGGAAGAGGAGGATCTGCCCTTGCTGGCTGGCACAGCGGCAACTCCACCCGTCGCCCCGCCAAAGCGGAACACAGCACAGGCCCCCGGCAAACCGGCAAAACCCCAACAGGCCAACCTGTTCGGGGCGACTGAAAACACCCCAGGCCAACCGGAAAACCCCTTCCTGCCCCAAAGCGTGCGTGACCGCCTTCAGCACAGCCAGAGCCAGACACGCACCCAGTTGCAGGAGCTGATGCAAAAGCCGCCTGCGCCCGTCAGTCATGAACAGGTCGATCTGGAGCGCGAACTCCGCCTGCATCTCGGCCCTGTGATCGAAACCCTGATCGAAGCCCAGATGGACATACTGAAGGGCGAACTGCGCCTGCGCCTGCGCGCCGAGATGGATCGGCTGATCGCCGAACACCTGCGCAAGTGACAAGTAGCATCAGAATGCGCCTTGCCGGGCAAGCTCCTCCCTCAACACCGGCACCAGAGTGCGCACAAATTTGTCCGACAAGTGATTGCCATCGCGGTATTTGATAATGGTGCCATCATCAACGGTGCAGGCGCCACCCGGGCAGATATGCTGTGTCATGTCCAGAAAACCCACCGTTCCGTTTTCCTCCGCAATCCTTCGATGCATCTGCAACAGCATTGGCGAAAGAGAGTTTTCCGCCTGAAAGGAGCAATCGCCCCTGAAAATGGCAGGC
>JACCDZ010451126.1_pt1 | contig 14191 bp, 18 predicted proteins | sample 7449551 | NCBI WGS metagenome assembly JACCDZ01 (sample SAMN15323452, study PRJNA562643) | freshwater metagenome | isolation source: river surface water | place: USA:Blue River Watershed | collected 2017-08-18
GCCAAGCGGTTCGAAGGCTTTTGCAGGGTGCCTAAAAGTGATCCTGGCCGGGCATATCCGTACGTTTGCCCAGCCGGGTTCTGGACGATCGGGTACGGGCACCTGTGTGAACCGACGCATCCGCCGATCACGGAGACTGAAGCCGAGGTCTTTCTGGTGCGCGACCTGCAGACGTCGCTCGCCGCCACGCTGCGCTACTGCCCAGTGCTGGCCACGGAGCCTGAGGGAAGGCTTGCGGCCATCGTGGACTTCACATTCAACCTCGGTGCTGGGCGTCTGCAGACATCCACGCTGCGGCGACGGATCAATCAGCGGGATTGGGCGACCGCGGCCTGCGAACTACGCCGCTGGGTCTATGGGGGCGGACGCATCTTGCCCGGGTTGCTTGCACGGCGGGATAGCGAAATCAGCCTGCTATCCTGAATTCCAGGTTAAATCGAAAGCCCTCCTGCCACAAGCAGCAGCCGAAGGGCGCACTCACGTTACCGCTTGTGCTTGGTGGGGTCTACGAGTACGTAACCCTGACCAGGACGGGGTGTAGGCGGCAGGGGTTTGCCCTTGACGCCCGTCACCTCGTTCCCGGTTTTCGGGTTTTGGTACTGACCTGACTTCGGTGCCGGAGTACCCGGCTTCAATGTTTTAGCCATGTAAGTTTCCTTTCAAAAAATGGCTTGCCCACGACATCGGGACAACCCCATTTCCTCGATCCATCCGTTGACGACTGAGATCGATTTCGACGAAACTATTTGATCGTAAGAAGCAGCGGTCTCGTCAGGGATTGCTTTTTTGTCTCTGGGGTAGTTGACGCTATCCTTGAGACCTCCCGTATCCCTCTCGCGCAGCGAGCTGCGCTCGAGTCTCTTGGCCACCGTTCGGCGGCATATCCCTTCTGCATCATGAAAGCTTGGTCACATCGACGAGCTTGTACATCTGCACAAGTTCGTCTTGTATCGCCCGCATGATTGCTCTGACATCGCTCCATTGAGCAACCATCTCCTTCACTCTCGGATATGCCTGCTGACGCTCGGCTGGAGGGAGTGATTTGTCGCTGACGTTTTCCCACCAGAAGCGATAGTCGGCCTGCCAAGTCTCAAGGAAGGGACGGAGCACATCGCGCATCGCCCTGTGAATGAGAGCGCCGAGGTGATTCTCGACTCCTTTCGCATTAATGGCCCCTACGGGGAACTGGCGCATGATCTTGCGTGTTTCGCCGAAAAACGCGTGCAACGATGCAAGGCTCTCAGCGAAGACCTCACCCGAAAAATCGGTGCAGTCCGGATCTTTGGACTTCCCGGTTACAGCGATCCTCGTCGCCAGTTCGATGTAGAGTTCCCACGCACACTGACGATCGTTTTCCTCAAAGTCAGCCCCCAGCTTGAGGAAGCCGATATCAATCGAAAAGTTACCCCTCTTCATCACGGCCATAGTTGCCTCCTACCCGTTTCGCTGACGCATCGGTCGTGAGTTGTCGATCTGCCACTGCGGCTTCACAATTGCCGTATCGATCAATTGGGTTAATCCTTTAGCCGTAAGCCCATTCCAGTGCGCCCAGACCGCGTACCCGGTCTTGTGATTGTCAAGAAAGCGATCGGGCACGATGATCTCCCCGACCGGATTCTTGATATGCGTTGGCAGAACAATGCCTATCAGCCCGTGGCATTTGTCTAAGGTGGCCTTGATCTCCCAATCCAGATACTTACGTTCGTGGCTCTGCGCACCGATCAGAACTATCGTGCATGAGGTGCCAGTGATGTACTGCTCCCGAATCTGTCGCATCACGTACTCGGTGTCGTCGCTCTGGATCAGGCGCTCTAACGAGTTGTCCCGAATCGCTTCACATTCATCGTGGAAGAAGCGGGAAAACTGGTCGTAGTACGTCTGGTCACCGCCGTGGTGATAGCTCACAAACACCTTCCGCCGCATCGGTTTCATCAATGCGGCCAGTAGACCATTCATATTTGGTTCGCCGTAGCCTCTAGCCATGTTATTTCCCGAAGACAACGAGTCCAGTTACCAACAGTCCGAGAATGACCAGTCCCTTCTGCTTCGCGGCCTTGATCGTTTTCGCGATACGCCCGATGGCCACCATTGCTTCCTTTTTTCGCCTCCCGGCTAGATTGTCAGCTTGGTATTGCTTCATCCATCCCGGTAACAAATCCGACAGATCCATATTGCCGCGCTGTTTGTCGGCTGCCTTGATCATCTCGGCCTCGAAGCCGAGGTTGTTGCCGTTGCCGTTGCCGTTGCCGTTGCCGTTTTTCGTTGTTATATCGTCGTTGGCCATATTGATTCCCGTTCCTTATTCCTTCAGAGGCGGCTTTGCTTCAATCGCCCCCAGCATTTGTTCGGCTGCATCCCACGGTAGTCGCCGTCCGTTGATGCGCATCTTGTGAAGCGCCGCTCTGGCCACCGGTATGGTGATGCGCTGCTCGCGCACCATCTCCGAAATCAGCCAGACAGTGCCTTTGACCTCGACATGTTCCGTTTCCGCGGCCTGCCTCAGTGCGGCATCCCCTGTCAGCAGAGGGCATTGCTCGACTTCGGCCAACGCGAGGGCGAACAAGTCGTTGCGCCCCGGCTTGGCGTAGGTCTGGCTCAGCGTCTGGACGCGCTCAATACTCTTGGGCGACAGCGTGCGGGTCTGCAATCCCATGTCCAACAGGTGCGCGTGCTGTTCCTCTAATTCCTCGTAGTAAAGGACGTCCGGCACGGCGAACTGGTAGCCGAGACTGAACATTGGTGTTACGAGATCGCCCACTTCGACATCCATCAAGATGTTGGCATCACTGATTAACAGCAGCATCGCCGCCCTCCATCGAGCGGACGCGCCGAAACTGTTGCAGTGGCATGTTCATCAGCTCTGCAGCCTTCGACTCTCCGATGTACTCCTCTGCCAGAGCGTGAAACACCAACTGTTCGAAGATGTGCGCCTTCTCGGTGGGGTAGTCGCGCCCCGGCTCTTTTCGATACCAACCTTTGAAGCGGAACAGCTTCGCTTGTTCTTCGCGGTAGGCGGGTGAGATGATTCCGAGGTCTCGGGCGCGATAGAGAATTCCGGACATCGACAGACCGAACTCCTCCTTCAGCAGACCTAGCTCCTTGAGTTCGATGGCGTTGCGATGCTCACCGAGTTCTTGCAGCACAGATGCGCGCGGAAACAGAAAGGCTCCGGCGAAGCGGTTACATGCCATCTCTTCGTCTAGGTCATCGGCGAGGCGACCTTCAAGCATCAGGTGTCCTAGCTCGTGCGCCAGGGTAAAACGCTGACGATCCCCTGGCCAGTGACGACCAACAACCACGACGGGCATGCCGCTGACCCGGGCCGCGAGGCCGTCAAACTTATTCTCGGCATCCGCCTCGATCATGAAGACGCGGATACCGTTGGTCTCGAGCATGTCGATCAGATCGGGGATAGGGTCAAAGCCCAATTCCCATTCCTCGCGAACGCGCTCGGCGGCCTCTTCAATCTGATCCATCGCGGTAATGGACGTGGCCAGCCCCTTGACCGTGGCGAAGACCTTGACGGGCGACCGAGGAAAGAGGTTTTCCAGTTCGATGCGACGTTCGATCTGATCGATTACTTCATGGGTGATGGCGTCCAGCCGCTTTTTGGGCAAGGAGCTGCGCTTGCGGTACTCAATGCCTTCGAGCGCCACCGGTTCCGGACGAAAGAAATACTCACTCCGCACCTTGAGCGCGCGCGACAGTCCGATCAGGATGTCGGACGACGGCATGGCAATACCGTCTTCGTACTTCTTTATGGCGGCATGGGATACCCCCACGCGTTCGCCTAGATCACGCAGGGATAGCCCTGCGGCCTTACGAGCTCGATGGAGTCGAATGCTGAACATGGCTGACCTCCGTGGTTACCAAAAACATCGTTTGCTGTGGAAATTGTAAACCACATCCGCCGCGAGTTCAAGATGCGAAATGAGAGGGTAGTAGGAGGCCCAGGCGCGCGCTCTCGAACGCGGTTTGGTTGTGAAGCCTGGAATTGAAGAGGCTTTCGATGTGGCTACTGGCAGTAGAGCTGGTCACCCGGGGCGTACCGTCTACAAGGTCGATGCGGTTACGAGGCGGAAACGGCCAAATCCTCAAAACCACGCCCTTTGCGGGCAATAGGGTGAGAGGGCGACGGATACAGCTCAGTTCGAATCCCCGACCCCACCAAAATACGATGCTTCCTGACCTGAGCAAGTTATTTGTACAATTGCTTTTGCCCCGCCAAGACTAATTCGAACTGAATCCAAGTCGTTCGAACAATTTCCAATCCGTTCGGGCCTCCCCGGGGGTGCTCATCTAGAACATCCTCCGGACCAGGCTGGCCTCCTCGTAGGCCTCAATGTCTTTGAGCCGGTACAGAACCTTCCCCACGATCTTCAAATACGGCGGCCCCTCGCCGACGGTGCGCCAGCGCTGAAGGCGCGCGACGGAGCACACCCAGCGATCGGCGAGCATTTTCTCGGTCAGGAGTTCTCGGCCAGGTTGGGTCTGGACCTCCGGAGCCGGGCATAGGGGCTCTGGCTTGGTCTGGCTTGCAACCGTTCGGGCAATGCTGTTGGACAGTACGTCCAGCACGTCACGGGTGCTTTCAGACCGCGGCGTCGCAGTAGAGGTGGTTGGGCGATGGGCTTGTGCCTCGGTGCCTGTACGAAGTGATTTCATACAAGTTCATACCGGCGGCGTGAGCGCTTTTTCTCAGAGGGGGCTGGGTGTCCGTGGCGCTCTTTGCAGGCAGGGCTGCTTTCGGCCATGAGCAGTCACAGGATTTGATCGTCCGTACTGTCAATAAGGGCTGTTAGTTGCCTGCCAGTTAGAAGCCACGGAAGGCGGCACCAGCCCAATAGCCGAATGTAGATGTCTTTGTCCGATAGCAGCCGTAGTGACGATGCTGCATGGCCACTTGAGTCGCACAAACACATTTGGTACAATTTTTGGATGCAATTCGCGACTAAAGCCCGCTTGGCCATTATTACCATCATTTCGAGAATGGTGGGTTAGCGCGCTTAAATGTTCACTACACCCGCCAAGAGGCGGGTTTTTTATGTCCGTCTCCTGGTACTTACTCACCCAACTAAGGAGATTGACATGGAACACCAACAAATCAAACAGGCTATCGAGGCTGCTGACAAAGCGATCACCGAAGAGGACTTCGAAGCGTTAATGGAGTTCTACGCGGGCGATGCAACCCTTGTCATCAAGCCGGGCTTGATCGCAAAAGGCAAGGATCAGATCCGCAAGGCATTCAATGCCATTGCTGAGCATTTCGGGCACAACCTTGTCGTAAAGCAAGGTGAAATGCAGGTCATTCACGGCGCCGACACAGCACTAGTGATCATGGAGACCATCTTGGAAACGATAGACCCTGCAGGTGTGCCATCGCGCATCACGCGACGCGCCACCTACGTATTCCGCGAAGAGTCCGATGGCAAATGGCGTTGCGTCGTCGACAATTCATATGGAACAGACCTACTTGGAGTCGCGTAAAAATGGAAAACACTCGGCCCACACTTCACCTGCTATGCGGGAAAATTGCCTCAGGCAAATCTACTCTTGCCAAAAAACTCGCCGGTACGCCGCGCACAGTGCTAATCAGCGAGGACTACTGGCTGGAACATCTATTTCCTAGCGAAATTAATTCCGTGGACGATTACGTTCGTTGCACAGTCAGGCTGCGCAGCGCGATAGGGCCGCACATAACCGATTTGCTTCGAAATGGGGTGTCAGTCGTCTTGGATTTTCCAGCCAATACCATCGCGAACCGAACATGGATGAAGAGCCTACTCATAGGCATCCAGTCGGATCTTGTGCTGCATTTCCTTGACGTTCCAGACAATGAGTGCCTCGCACGCCTGCATTCGAGAAACACGGCCCGCTCTCACACCTTTGTTGTGGATGATGCTCAGTTTGACCTAATTACGAGTTACTTCGTAGCGCCAAAAGAAGAAGAGGGATTTAACATCGTCTGGCATTAGGGCGCCTTTTCAGAAAGTCGACTGGCAAGTTTGGGGCCACTGCGTGATTCCGGCCAACGCTTTTCAATGACTGGTGCCAGCCTGAAGCAGCAGGCTGTTAGACCATTCTGGATTTCCGCTAACGGCCGGATGCCGACTTACGTGATCGGGGTCAGTTGACGGCTATCGCGGCATTCTTGCCGACTGCTTCACCGCCATCTGTGACCGCTTTGGGTCGCAAGCTGACCGCTGCGGGACGGGGCAGTTCGAATCCCCGACGTCACCAAAAAACGATGCTTCTTGACCTGAGCAAGTTATTTATACAATCTCTACTGCCCCGCCAAGCAAAGTTTCTTCAAATCTTCAATCTTTCAATCGCAGCCGACAAGCTGTTGATCTGATTGACTTTTTCTCGGTCAGCTCCTGACCAGAGCTTGAAGAAAGTCCCTTCATACAGGGGCTCCAGCGCGATTGAGACGCTGTTTTGCTCAGAACCACCTGACTGAGCGAGTTCGAAAAAATCCAATTAGAACAAAGGCTTACGCGATTTGGCGGCAACCCTCGTTGCCGTACTGCCGCGAAAAAGTCAGGAGCTTCTGTGAAAAGCAAGGTTTCATGCGGGCTGCGAGCGGTGGGGATTCGAATGCACTCAAGCATTTGCCGCAAGACGAGCAGATTGAATCACCATGTTCGTATGCGCCACTTCTAACAGTGTGGTTGGGCAGGCCAAGCTTTGGCCCCGGCGAATCATGGCACCCAGAATGTGATCGTGCTCGGTCCGCTGGCCGTCCAACAGATCTCTCAGCATGGATGCAGTGAACGATGATCCAGAGGCAGTGAGCATTCCGACCGCTTTTGCGGCGGCTTCGGCACCGATGGTGTGGCCGCAGGCATTGGCTACACGGCAGCATTCCTCGAACATCTGCACCGTTGTCGCTTGGCCATAAGGCGTTGCCACAATGTCTCCGACCGAACCACGACACAGGGTGGTCATGCCCGCCAGAGTGGCCAGAAAGACCCACTTTTCCCAGAGCACCTGTTCAATGTCGTCGGCCAGGACGCTGTCGAAGGGGGCCTTCCTGCACAGCTCGATGAAGTCCGAGGCGACTTGTTGATGAGATGGATGTCGTGCACCGACGGTCAGGCGGTGCATCTCGGTTAGTTGGCGAATGGCGCCTTCGGTTGTGATCGTCGCGGCGATGTGGGCTACGCCACCCATGACGCGTTCCTGACCCAGCATCGCATCCAGTGTGTCCAAATGATCCCGTCCGTTCAAAAAGGGCAGAACCGTGCCTTGGCCCAACGCGCCTTTCAATGACTGCAAGGCGTCGTCCAGGTCGTAGGACTTGGGCGCCAGCAGGATCAGGTCGTATTCGGGCTGGACGTCTTTTGCAGTGATGGTCCGTGGCTGCACCACAAAAGCACCCTGCGGGGTTTCCACCCGAAGCCCTTGCGCATCGATGAGCGCTTTGCGCTGCTCACGCAGCAGGTAGGTGACGTTGGCCCCAGCCCGGATCAGGTGGGCGCCGAAATAACCGCCAATGCCTCCGGCGCCGAGGATCAGGATGTTCATGGGTGAGCTCATTTCCGGTCAAAGTGCGCCGGTGTATTCACCGCGTGCTGGATAGTCCTTGGACACTGCAAAGTCGATCGCGCCCAGCAGGTCATGGAATTGCGGACGCGCGAAGGGCATGGTCTGTGTGGAGCCGTAGTAGAGCGTACCGTCAGGGCGAACGATGAACACGCCCGGTTCGCTGAACAGCGCGGGTTCTTCAATGCCAATCGAGGTCAGGCCGCGGGAGGTGCTGATGTACAGGCCCCACTGGCGGGCGGTTTGCAGGTTGAGGTCGTAGCCCACGCGCAGGTGTTCCGCCTTGATCTTGTCGGCCATGGCCTGGGCACGCTCGGCGTTGTCGCTGCTGACAGCGACCACCTGCACACCGCGTTTTTCAAATTCGGGCATCAGGCGTTCGAGTTCCATCAGGTATTTGGCGCAGATGGGGCAATGCAGGCCCCGGTAAAAGACAACCAGATCAAATCTGGGGCCGGGTGTGGCGCCCAGCACGTAGCGTCCACCCCCGACCAGAGGGATGCTGAGGGCGGGGACCGGCTGGCGTGGGGTCAAGGCGAGGGTGCTCATGTGAATTCCTTTCAGGTGGGCTGCCGTCACATTGCAAGGGCGGCATGGAGACCAGTGTGCAGTATGATCGGCATCCATAAATTCATTTCAATTTGCAATTCGTTCAAAATGACCGATCCCAAACTCGATCGCCTGTCGGCCCTGCTGGAAGGCTTGGCGCCCGTTGTGACGATGCGTTTGTCACCGCAAGGGCGGCTCGAGGGGGCTCCGCAACCGGAGAACGACTGTGCTTTGCAGCTCTTGTTTCTGACCCTTGGGCATGCTGAACTGACGATTGCAGGGGTGTCTCAGCACATCGAGGCACCGACCCTGGTGGCGGTCCGGGCCTGCCAGCCCTTTGTGCTGCATCAATTCAGTGCCGATGACCCCCATCGCCTGATCACCGCCCATGTGCAGCTGACGGGCCCGGTGGCCACCCTCTTTCTGGAGGAGTTCGACCAGCCACGTACGGTGTACCTGGCGCATGAGGAGCCGGCACTGCGTCTGGCCGTGGCCATGATCGAATCCGAATTGAATGCACCGCGTTGCGGACAACCCGCATTGCTCAACCGCGCAGGCGACATCCTCTTCATCGGGCTGCTTAGGCACCTGGTGGCCAACCCCGTCGCCCAGGGCGCTGGCTTGTTCAACGGCCTGGCCGACCCCCGCATTGCACGAGCGCTGGTGGCGATGCATCAGCGTCCGGCATTTGGCTGGAATCTGGCGCTTCTGGCAGAGGAGGCGGGCATGTCACGAACAGCCTTCGCCACCAAGTTCCACGAAACGATGCGGCGTCCGCCCGGAAAATACCTTGCCGCCATTCGTTTGGCGCTGGCGCAGCGGGCTGTTGATTTGGGTAAGGGGCTCAAAGAGGCGGCTAGGGTCGCTGGGTATGAGAGCAGCTCAGCATTGTCTCGTGCTCTGGTGAAAGCAAGGTTGCAGTCGGTCTTGAATTGATGCCGAGAGGTTTGCCCGCAGAGCATTTGAAATCGTCACCTTGAACCTGAGTCCCCCAGCAAAGACCTTGATGAGAGCTTAATGTGAAGATCAAAGCGGTTGTTTTTGATGCCTATGGCACATTGTTTGATGTGTATTCCATACAGGCATTGGCTGAAACCTTGTACCCGGGCCATGGGTCTGATATTGCTATCAAGTGGCGAGACAAGCAAATTGAATACACCCGGTTGATCACGCAATCCGATCCCCACTGTCCGTCGGGAAGTCAATACTTCAGACCGTTTTGGGATTTGACACGACTGTCCTTGGAATACACGCTCGATCGATTAATGCTCAACCGAGGATCGAATCAAGTCGAGCAACTGATGTCGCAATATGCGCACCTCACTGCGTTCCCTGAAAACAGATCTGTCTTGCAGCAAATCAAAGACCGTGGACTGGTCACCGCCATTCTTTCGAATGGCAGTGCGGACATGCTCAGCTCGGCAGTCAGAAGTGCAGGCATGCAAAGTCTTTTGGACCATGTCATTTCGGTAGATCCCATTCGCTTGTTCAAGACGTCTCCTGAAAGTTACGGATTGGTGCAAAAGACGATTCCGGTACAACTGGATGAGATACTTTTTGTGTCCAGTAACGGATGGGATGCCTTGGGCGCAACGTGGTTCGGTTTCAAGACGCATTGGGTCAATCGGCAAGGGTTGCCGTTTGAAGCGCTGACACCAAGGCCTGATTTTTCCGGGGTTGATTTGAATTCCGTTTTGATGTCCTTGAATCAATTGAATGGGGTATCGGATGGTGCAGGTTGACAGCCCTGTTCAGAGGCCTGACATTCGCCTTGCTGATTAACGGAAATAGCTGAGCAGAACGGGTCCGTCAGACGGATGCTTACAGAAGCTTGAACGCCATCGCAGCAACCACCGTGGGGGGCAGGGCCGCCAGCAGTAACTTGCCTGCATTGACCACGCCTTCGTCAAACTTGCCCTTGAGGATGGCCACGCCTGCCGGATTGGGCGCATTGGCAATCACGGTCAGGCCTCCGCCGGTCACGGCGCCGGCCACAATCGCCACCTTGAATTCGTCACTCAAACCGGGCACCAGCGAGGCTAGGTAGGTCAGCGCGGCATTGTCGGTGATGGCGGTCAGCGCGGTGGCGCCATAGAACACGGCATCGGCGCTCAAACCCATCAGCAGGGGCTGCAGCCACCACGACTGCTGCCCGCCCAGCACCACCAGGCCCGCGAGGAAGAAGGCCACCAGCAAGGCCTCGCGCAGGATCAAGCGATCCTGATGCGCGGCATAGGCCGTGGCGTAGCCAATGAAGAACAGCAGCAGGCCCATCAACACCACCGGATGGTGGGCAAAAAGCACGATGCCCAGCAAAAAGGCCAGGTGAATCGCCACCATGATGGGCGGCACGGTCATGCGCGCAGCCGTGGGTTCGCCCAGGCCCAGCAGTTCACGACGCACGAGCAGCGTGACCAGGGCGGCATTGGCAAAGACGGCCACGGCCGCCTTCCAGCCGAAGGCCTGGAGCATGAAGGGCAGGTCCCACTGCCAGGTGGCCGCCACCATCAGCACGGGCGGTGCGGCAAAGGGCGTCAGCGTCCCGCCAATCGAGATGTTGACAAAGAGCACGCCCAGTGTGGCGTACTTGAGCTTCTCGCTGACCCTGGCGGAGAATACCGAGTCGCGCAGCATGAGGGCGGCCAGTGTCATGGCCGCTGGCTCGGTAATCAGGGAGCCGAGCAAGGGCACCACAGAGAGCAAGAGGAAGTAGTTCACCATCGCGGTGGGCAGGGGGGCCAGGCGTGCAACCTGCTGCACCAGCAGGCCGCAGACCTGCAGGATGGGCCGTGTTCCGGCCACCACCATGATGGCGAACACGAACAGCGGTTCGGTGAAATTGCGGGACTCCAGGTATTCGAGGGTGGGGGCCTTGCCAGCGAATGCGAACAGGGTGAGGGCCAGCACCATGGCCCACAGGCCGAACACCACTTCGACCTCGCCCAGCAGATGCCAGATGCCTGCATGGCGCGGGTGGGTGTGGGCCAGATGCTCGAAGTATTTGGTGCTGAAGGTGTGCAGCACGGCCAGCGCAAAAATGCCGGCGGCAATCCAGGGCAGGTAAGGGTGGTTCATCCAAAGGTCTCCAGCGGCCCAAGCCGCATGGTGAGGCGGCCCGACCTTCACCCAACCTGGTGCACGAACATTCATGCACCACCCAAAACCAATGCTACCAGTCGAGGCGTCTGGAGGTTCGGGCCGGGATCAATGGGCCTGAATCAAGCAGGTGCTTGCTGGCCAGCAGCGCTGGTGAACGCCATTCAACGCTGTTCAAGAAAACGAGTCATCTTCGGCACCAAGCGAGGAAACACCAACAGCACCACCAAGCAGGCGCAAGGGTAGCCAAGCCCCAGTCTTCTGGCCCACTCCGACCATCCACCTGAGAGTTCCCAGCCTGACATCAGCATGGCACCCGAGACGCCAGCAACAGAGGTCAACAAACACCCCGCCAAACCCACCAGAATGATGGTCTTGGTCGATGGGACGTTCACGTTCAATGAGTTAGCCATGTGTTTGCACAGATGAAATGTGGGACCATTACCATTCTGCTCCACGAAGTCACAAGTCACTGGCCACATGAAGCGCAAAAGCCTGCACTTTCGCTGAGCTGCGCCGTTGGGGTGGGCTGACCAGGTGGATGGGCAAAGGGGGCGCGGGCCAGTCAGGCAGCAGAACCTGCAGATCCCCGCTGGCCAACTCGCCCTCAAAGAGCCAGGTCGGTGAGTAGCCTATGCCCATACCCGACAACACCGAGGCGCGGATCACCTCGCTGCTGTTGGTCTGCAGATTGCCTTGCGCGCGGACCGTGACCTGGGTGCCTTCTTTGACGGCAGCACCGGGACCTGCGGTGAATGTCCATACGTTCTGTGTGGCAAGTTCCGAATAGACGATGCAGTTGTGTCTCTCCAGATCCTGCGGGACCTTGGGTGCTTTGAGCCCTTTGGGCAAGGAACGCAAGTACTCGCGACTGGCGATGAGAACACGCTGGGTGGTGCCGATGCGCCTGGCCACCAGCGAGCTGTCGGCCAGTTCGCCAATCCGCACGGCCACATCAATGCCTTCTTCCACCAGGTCCACGAAGCCATCGTTGAGCCGCAGGTCGATTTTCACGTTCGGGTGCGCCGCCAGGAAGCTTTTGATCAGGGGCAGCAATTTGAGGCGACCGTAGCCGACGGATGCGGCCACGCGCAGCCAACCATTCAACTTTTGCTCCCCTTCATGCAAAGCCATTTCGGCCTCTGCAATCTCGGCCACCAGGCGCCGTGCCTGTGTGAAGTAGCGCTCACCAGCCTCGGTCAAGGCCAAAGAGCGGGTGGTGCGGCTCAGCAACTTGGCCCCCAGTTCACGCTCCAGCGCTGCCACCTGTTTGCTCACATGGCTTTGTGTCGTCTGCTTCTCGCGTGCCACAGCAGAGAAGCTGCCACTTTCCACCACACGTATGAAGGTGTTCATGGACTGCAGTTTGTCCATCGGCCGCTCCTTTTATTCCAATATGGACTAAATATAAGTCCAAACCATCATCTAGTGCATATTTTGAGAGGGAGTCAGACTCGCATCATCACAAATCAACCAGGTGCATCCCATGAACGCAGGTACCTTGTCCATGCCGCAAACATCCGGTAACGACCAACGCAAATTCGTTCAAGGCATAGCTGTAGGCTTGCTGGCGGCCAGCATTGGAGCCCTCTACACCGTGTTTGCGCGCTGGGGCATCTCGCGCGGCTTGTCCTCACCCGACTTGACCGTGTTGCGTTTCGGTGTGGCGGGTGTACTGATGCTGCCCGTGCTGGCTATGGCCTATTGGCGTGACTGCGCTCAGTTCACCACGCGCTGGAGGATCTGGCTGCTGATTGCGTTGCTGGCAGGGACACCCTTTGGCCTCTTGATGTTCGGCGCTCTTCAGTTTGCACCACCCAGTCACGCAGCGGTTTTCCCATTCACCGCGATGAGCGTGATGGGGATGGTGTTGGGGTCTGTCGTGTTGGGAGACCGCATGACGTCCAGACGCGTGACAGGCATCGCAGTGGTGTTGCTGGGCTTGGTGTTGGTCTCTGGGATAGAACTGTCCAGCTTGACGCTGCGGGCCGCATGGGGCGATGCCATGTTCCTGGCTGCCGGCACACTCTGGGCAGGGTTCGGCATTGTTCTACGCAAACACCGTTTGGACCCATTGTTGGCTACAGCGGTCATTTCGATCAGTGCATTGCTCACGTATGTGCCCGCTTATGTGCTCCTCACCGGCGGCGAGCAACTGATGGCGGTGGCACCACACGTGCTCTGGGTAGAAGTGCTGGTGCAGGGCGTGATCGCTGGCGCTGGGACTCTGTACACGTATTCCAAGATGGTGTCCCTGCTCGGGCCATCTCGTGCTGCCGTCTTCCCAGCGCTGGCGCCCGGTTTGGCCGCTTTGATGGCTTGGCCAGTCTTGGGGCATGTCCCGGGCATCTTCGAAACGTTGGGACTGCTGATGGTGATGACCGGTCTGATCGTGGCAGTCACCACAGCAGTTCCTTCTTTGGGGAAAAAACTGAATTGACTGCAATGCGCTGTCGGCAGCCCATGAGGTCAGGTCAGTTCGAATCGACGACCCCACCAAAAAATGGTCGCAGAAAAGATAGCGAGTTAGTTAAACAATCTCTTCTGCCCCGCCAAGCAAACTTTCTTCAAAGTTTCAATTTTTCAATCCCCATCGGCAAGCTGTTGATCTGATTGGGTTTTCGCCCATCAGCTCCTGACTTTCGATTGAAGAAAGTGGCCTCACGCAGGGCCACCATGGAGATTGAGACTCTGTTCTGCTCAGCACCTCCTGACTGAGCGAGTTCGAAAAACTCAACAAGAACATAGACTTACGCCCATTTCGAAACTCGCTCGTCGCCGTACTTTGCCGAAAAAGTCAGGAGCTTTTGCGGGAACGCAGCAACCATGCGGGTTTGCAGCGGCGGGGATTCGAACTTTTACCGGGTTGGACCCCAAGAAGTGCAAACGACCAGTGTCGGCCAGAAGCGGAAATTGAAAGACTTCTTTGAGGCAGTCGTTTGTAGCCTATGTCAAACCTGAACATTTGGCCGCCTCAATGTCGAGACCAGAGCGATAGCGA
>JACCDZ010654665.1_pt1 | contig 14184 bp, 15 predicted proteins | sample 7449551 | NCBI WGS metagenome assembly JACCDZ01 (sample SAMN15323452, study PRJNA562643) | freshwater metagenome | isolation source: river surface water | place: USA:Blue River Watershed | collected 2017-08-18
ATACTACTTAGCTGATCTATCTTCATTTTAGGCATTATCTATCTTTTCTTGGTCGAAAATTCGATAAATTAACCTATTTTTGAAGATATGGTCAGCTTTTTTTATTTTCTGTCATGTAGCAAGAAATATTTTAAAAGTTATAAGTTAATTTATCCTACTTTAAATAAATGTATTAAGGAAAAAAAGAAGGTTTTTAATTCAAAATCAAAAGCCAAGAAATTAAATTGGCAATGTTTGCTAATTGATGGGGCTTGGGGAAGCGGTAAAACTACACATTATGAGACTTATTATAAGTATATTGATGCTAATCCTAATATTTATATTAGTTGTTTTAGTGCGTCACGTAGTGAATTAATCGCACAAATTATCCAGAAACAATTTTTGTGGAGGTTATTAACCTTAAATGGCTTATTAGCTAGACTCATGGAAAGTAACTGGCAAATATTTATGCCGAAAAATAGAGTGGTGGTTTTTGATGATTTAGAACGTTTACATGCAAGTGAGGACAACTATTTAGATTTGATCGGTGTTATTGATTGTCTGAAAACTACGAATAAGTGTCAAGTAATTTTGATTGCGGACATATCAAAAACTCCTCAGATATTTAATAGTTATCTGGAGCGCATTGTTGATGAGATATTAGACTGGCAGCCATGTAAAATAAATGAACTATTGCCTGAAGACAGCACGATTTTTACCCAGCAGCTGGCAAATTATCTAGCTTACCATAGTAGTAGCGGTTTTTTAGAGAATCGAAGAATTATAAAAAACATTCTACTACAGATAAACGATTGGGCTCTTACTGATAACTCATTGAAGAGTAATGATAATAAATTTTATTCAAGTATGATTGTGGGGCAGATAAAACACAATATATCGTTTTTAATTAAATGGCATTATCTTTATTTCAATGACCATAACTTTTTTGTAAGTTTGGCTAATGAGATTCATGATGAATTTATGCGCTACAAACTAGGGCAAATAAAGAAGCTGAATCCCTCCGCTATTAGTTTAAAAAAGAAAATGATATTATGCATTTCTTTCAAGATGCTAAGTACTCGCCAACTCAAATCATACCACCTGATTCTGCATACGATTTTGGTGTGCATTACTTAAGTAAAAGCACCCAAGATAAATGTAGCAAATACGAGATTAATGATGTTGAAATAAGATATCTAGCGGGCATATACCACCTATGTGTTAATAAGGTTCAGTTACAATTAAAACAGGATTTTTATGATCGACTTGATGGCGATAATTTAAGTGCCAATAAAAACAAAGTTACTTTTAGTAGCAAAAAGATTTTTGATCTTATTATACGTGTTAATAATGAGCAGTCGTATGTTAAAGCAATATTTCAATTAAGCGCTGGAGTACAATCTCTAATCTCACTGGTAACTAAGTCTAATTATGAATGTAAATTAGTAAAATCTTGGTTTTTGCAAAAAGATGAATCCTGCTGCTCAAATTTACCTACGAGATTACATAATAATCAAGAGTTCGTAGATTATCTTATAAGGCACCCAGAAATATGTAATGCAATTCAAGAATATAAAGAGTATTTGCGAATTAAATTTCAACAACTTCAACAGGTTAAAAGCTTACAAGATAAATTATTAAATTATCTTGATGTTGATAATCTTAATGGTACGTTAATATTTCTTGGAATCTTGTATTTTGTTGATAAAAGTGTTTATACTAATATTATTGGACAAACATCAACTCAAGTTAAAGAACTGCTGGAGAAGAGACCAGATCTCAATAAGTATGCCAAAGAATATTTTAATAAACAGAATGAAGAAATTTTACTTTGGTGCTTTAATGGAGCAAATAGCGATATTGCTACAGAAATATCTCAGGTATATACCACGATCTTGAATGATGTTGAGCGATCTGATGTAAATAACAAATAATTTATGGTAAGAAAATAACAGAGAAATATAAATTACAGCAAGAAGATATAAATAGCATGGATTTAAACTGCGAGACATTGGCCAAACTCAAGTAAATATTGCCGGAAGTATGCAAATAAAAATTAGACATTATAAGTCGGAGCTTCTCTGTTTTAAATTAAATGAGATGGTAAAATCATGACTAAGAGTAAAGAGTGTACAATATGAATAGCAATATTCTAATCTATCAAACCGAAGATGGGCAAACTAAAGTTGAAACCTTGCTTATTGATGAAACGGTATGGTTAACTCAAGCACAAATGGTTGAGCTATTTCAGTCGAGTAAAGCTAATATTAGCGAACATATTTCTAATGTCTTTGCTGATGGAGAATTAGTTGAAGATTCAGTTGTTCGGAATTTCCGAATTACTGCCGCTGATGGTAAAAAATACAATACCAAGCATTATAATCTAGATGTTATCATCTCGGTTGGTTATCGGATTAAATCGCATCGAGGTACTCAATTTAGAATTTGGGCAACACAGAAACTCAAAGAGTATCTTGTTAAAGGCTTTGTGATGGATGATGAGCGCCTTAAACAAGCAGGCGGTAGTAATTATTTTGATGAATTACTCACTCGTATTCGCGATATTCGTTCATCTGAGAAAGTATTTTGGCGCAAGGTATTAGAAATTTATGCAACCAGTATTGATTATGATCCTGGTGTTGAATCTACCCAATTGTTTTTTAAGACAGTGCAGAATAAAATGCACTGGGCTGCGCATGGGCACACCGCAGCAGAGCTTATTTATACTCGTTCAGACAGCCAGCAGTTAAATATGGTACTAACCAGTTTTAAAGGGAGTTCAGTGCATAAATCCGATGTACTAATTGCCAAGAACTATTTAACCGAAGAAGAGTTAAATCTTTTGAATAGGATTGTAACAGCTTATCTTGAATTTGCAGAAATACAAGCGATTCGTCAAACCCCGATGTATATGTCAGATTGGATTGCCAAATTAGATGACTTTATCAAAATGACAAGTGGCGAAGTTTTAACTCATGCTGGTAAAATTGCAGCTAAACTCGCCGAGGAAAAAGCTACTCTTGAATATAGTAAATTTCAAGAAAGCAATACTAATCAAATCTCAGCTGTCGAGATTGATTATATTGATTTTGTTGAGAAAGAACTCAAAAATATCAAGATAAAATAACGCAGCGGATTAAATTATTATGATAATTCAATATGAAGGTTACAATAATATCAAAGCTAAATTACTTATTGGTGCCTTACAAGTTGATTATAAAGTTGGCTGTGATATAAAAATTTCATAATGCAAAAATTCGCCTAAAAAATATGTTAGCCGAGATTGGTTAATTAATCAATCAAAACTAAGAAAGATACACTAAAAGAAACTATGAATTTTAACCAAATAAACCTATTGACACCCAAACAAACTGACGACGATGTAATTTCAGTCAGTCAGCTTAATAAACTTGCCAAATCAACCCTAGAAAATCATTTGCCGATTATGTGGATTAAGGGTGAAATTTCAGGGCTGAAAAGCTATGCTCATCTCTATTTTGATCTAAAAGACGAGGGCGCAAAAATTTCCTGCGTCATGTTTGCCAAACTAGCTGGATTGCTGGATTTCCCGCTGGAAAATGGTACTCAAGTTGAAGTGCGCGGTAGGGTTACGATTTATCCACAAAATGGGAGCTACCAAATTAATGTTGAACGGGTGCGCAAAGTTGGTTTGGGCGCTCTATGGGAAGCCTATGCCCGTTTGATTGAGAAGCTGAAAGCTGAAGGCTTATTTGAACTGAAATACAAAAAATCAATTCCGGTTTTCCCTCGTGCTATTGGTGTGATTACTTCCAAAGAAGGTTCGGTGATTCGTGATGTGGTAACAACGCTTCGTCGACGGATGCCAAATATTCCGTTGGTGATTTACCATAGTGCGGTGCAGGGCAGTGATGCGAGTATGCAATTGGTGCGTGCCATTCGTACTGCTAATCAACGTCAAGAGGTCGATGTACTGATAGTCTGCCGTGGCGGAGGTAGTATGGAGGATCTGTGGTGCTTTAATGAAGAAGTTGTCGCGCGTGAGGTTTTTAATAGTCAGATTCCGCTGATTAGCGCGGTTGGGCATGAAACTGATACCACGATTATTGATTTTGTTTCAGATTTACGTGCACCCACGCCAACTGCAGCAGCCGAATTGGTTGCCAAAAGCCGTAGTGAGTGGCTTGAAGTTGTGCGCTCATTAGAAAGCGGACTTAAAACCCAATTTTTTCAGCTCCTTAATGATAAACAACAGCGTTTAGATCTGAACCTTGCTCAGTTGAAAGCATCAAATCCGCTCAATAAACTGGCAATGCAAACCCAACGTTTGGCGCAGTTGGAACAAAAAATAGCCCAAGTTATGCAAAGTAAACTATCACAATTGCGCTGGCAACTTGATCTCTACCAGAGTAAAATTGTTCAGCTAAAACCAGATATTGAACCGCAAACCGCACGATTAGAGCAACTTAAATTACGTCTTGTACGCTCGTTTAATTCGGTCTATAAAGATCAGCAAATTAGGTTGAGTAACTGCATACATAATCTTAATCTGCTCAATCCACATAATGTTCTAACGCGTGGTTATGCAATTGTTCGTGACAATAACGGTAAACTAATCCAAAGTATCAAACAAGCTAAACATCATGGCAAGATTGCGATTACGCTTAGTGATGGACAGGTTAGTGCGATTGTTGACAAACAAAATTCACCAGAACAAAGCGAATTGTTATAATATGTGGATAATTAAACTAACAAGTTAAGTGTTTGAATTTTATTGCTTAAATTTAGTTACTCATCGGTATTCTGTATAGTTATGTCGATTGGGTGTGGGTGAGTTGTGGATAACAGAGCCTGTGCGCTTAATCAAAGTAAATAACTGTTATAGCGGTTGAAATATGAGTTGCTCACATGAGGCATGAATAGGTTGATTAATTGGATGTGCATAAATTGTGTACAAAGTAGCGCTTATTTAAAAGCGCTTTGATATCATAAATTAGCTATTCTGTTATTCTAATTTAAATTTTGTTTTATCAGAGGAATGGTAATCGCTTTTTTAAGCGCTAATGCCGAATTACTCACTTTTTGAATTAGCTGAATCAACTTGCCTAGGTTGCGTGTGTAATGGTGGAGTAAATATTTTAATTCTGCTTCACCAATTTTGATACCCTCACGATTGCTATAAATGATTAGCGCATTGAGTAGTTCTGACTCATTAAGGTTTTTAAGTCCAAATACTAAACCAGAGTAAATTCTTGTTTTCAAATCAATCCGAATCTTAGAGTTATTAAGATTAATTGTTGAGCTAGTTAATAAATAATTGTCACGGTTATTAAGCTTTATATGATTGAATAAATCGAATAACTCGATTTGCTGATCTTCGTCTAGAGTATCAATATTGTCTATCGCGATGAAACGTAGTTCATCTAAATTTATACTGCTCAACTGCTCTGTGTTTAGCTCCAAAGCATCGAGGTAAATTGCATTTTGACGGCGACCAGATGCAAGATTAACCCATGATTTTAATAAATGAGTTTTACCCGTCAAGTGTTCACCATATATGTGGGTAAACTGATTAGTAAAGCTTTGCAAGTTCGCTACGGTTATTTCATTACCAGAAGCAATGAAACTATTAAAATCATAGTGCTGATTGAATAAATCTAATAACTGCTGAGCACTCATTACGAATGATCTTTATAATAATGGGTGTTAGTATAGTATTCTTTAGCATGACGGAGTAGAACTACTGCGATGGTTGATAAAGGAAGCGCGAGCAATACACCAACAATTCCAAATACTTTACCAAAAACCATCAACGCAAGAATAATCATTACCGGATTAAGCCCGATTCTACCACCGACCAAAAATGGAGTAACCAAACCACCCTCCATAACATGACCAATAGCAAAAACAATCACGATAGCCAATAAATTTCCAGATCCTGTAAACTGTGAAAGCCCAATGGTTAATGCAAAAATCAAGCCAGACAATACTCCTAGATAAGGGATAAACACCATTAGTCCCGTTATAATTCCAATAGCCGTGCCTGATGGTAAGTCCACGATATTTAAACCGACTGCATAGTAAGCTGCCATGATTAGCATAACTGAAAGTTGCCCACGCAGATAAGAAGAAAGCATTATGTCCACATCACGAAATAAACGATGCATTGCTGATGTAAATGAACGAGGAATAAGTTCATCAAAAAATTTAAGAATATTATGCCAGTTGATGATTGAGTAAAAAAGAGCAAATGGAATTAATATAATATAGACAACAATTTCAATGAGAATTATACTATTTTGGGCGATATGCGAAAATAGATCTAAATTATTCGAAATTTTTGCTTGATTAGTAACCAGCATTTCTTTCAGGCTGTTTAAGTCCAAGCTTAGATGAGTACCTAATTGAAGATTCAGTTTACTAATGATATTCACATTGATTAAAGCAATAATTTGCGGTAGTTTAGTGAGAATAACTTTAAATTGTCCTACGAGTACTGGAATAAGATACATCGGAATTGCAACAAAAATTAGTAAAATTAATAATGCCAAGAACATGGCGCTAAATTTTCTGCGTATTTTGAATTTATTTTCTAGTTTATCAACTAATGGATTTAGAATATAAGCCAAAATTAAAGCTGCAATAAATGGAATTAGAACTTTTCCAACATAAACCATAAAACCAAATAGAAGAATGGTTGCGCCAAGAAATGAAAGTATCGGTTTTAGCTTAATCAGCTGTTGTTGCATATGTATAATTTCCCATGATAAATTTAACAGTTATTATACTACAGCAGACGCAATGCTTTTCAGCTAGATGATTATATTTTAAATCTATTTCTGTTCCGTTCGCACTTAAACCCAGCCTGCATGGATTAATCATTCAAAATCTTTATCGCCATTTACTGTCGGAAAAAAGATTCTTTGCTCTGGGTGATATGTTTTGCGATACTCGTCATATTTTTGACGGGCTTCGGCTAGAGTTTGCACGCGCGTTGGTTTATTGTCTAATGAGGCCACATAGATTTGTGCCGCAATTGAATCATTGATATATTCGTGGGGCGCTATAAAGGCATTAATTTCTCGCATACCTTTGATTAAATAAAATTCTTCCCAACGTTTATTTCTCTTTGATTCGTTATCTAGTTCTTGATCATCAAGATTTGCCATACATTGAATTGCATTGATACAATCTACGGTAAACACCACGGGATTTCTAAAACACTGAGAGTACGAGTCATAGCCCGTTATCGTTTGATATAGCTCGGATAACGCTATAATTTGCGCTAGGGTAAATCTTCTGAATATCGGATAGTTATAGCATATGGTTAACCATTTGGCTTTTGCTTTACGAAATTTGATTCGGCTCTCTCGATATTTTGTTTTGGTGCTGCTTTGTTTACAACCTTCGCAGCGACAGAAATCAAAATAACACTCGGCATACATGTCATTATCCCAGTATTGGTATTCGGTATCGGTAGCTCGTTCTTGGATAATTTTTTCATCAACAAAACTCGCAACTTTTAATAATTGTGAGAATCTAATTTTATTTGTTTCATTTTGTAAGTAAGTCATAATAACATCCAATCTTTGTTTTATTTTATAATTTTATTAAATTGTGTAGTGAATCTTTTATTTCAAGACTGGATTTTACGCGAATAAGCATAATAGTAAAAACAGCATAAATACAAAATGTTACAATGTAGTTTATTGCTGTTATGATTTATTATTATTGGTAATTTGCTGATAATTTAGTTCTATTAACTAGAACTTACGAATACAAATTATTAAATTATATAGCTCAACCTTGTTTTTAGTCTAAACTATGAATTTGAATTTACCTGCAATAAACGTAAAAAATAATAATTATTTGCCATTGAGTTATAGAAACTAGAATTTATCAGCTATGCTTGAAGTAAAATACTAAATTACTTCAGACATAAATTACATTACTTTTTGATGTATTACTGCTGTTTGTCACAGTGGTGATAATTATATAAAATACTGCTATTAATTTATTAAGCACTAATTGTTACGAGCAATTAATTTAATTATGTAAAATTAAATCCGCTATAACTAATATTACAACTATTCTTCATTGGTATATAGGAGCACACAGATGAGTTTTGAATTAGATCCCAAAGTACGGGTAAATGTTCCTGAATTTTTAAATGAAATAATTCTCGGTGATGTCGAATCATTCGCAATTACTAAAAATAAACTTTGTAATGAAATCTTCCGCTACTATGGTGATAAAAAACTCAAACTTGATAGCGAAATAAGTTTAGAAAACTATAAAGTATTACAGTTTACCTTAAACCAAGATAACCTCGATTATTTTGCGGCAATCTGTGACTCAATCAAGATTGACAATAAAGCCGAGTATTTCAGAAAACTACTCTATGCCTATTGTAATCAACCAAGATTCCTCCGTGAACAGGTTATTTATTATAGCTCATGCTTACTTATCAAAGAAGCAGTCCATTATAAACTAAAGCTTAAGATTCGTTATAAGGATGAATATCGCATAATCGAACCTTACGCACTAATCAAATCAGATGGCGAAACGCGTAATTACATATTATGCTACTGCAACAAACGCCAAGAGTACGCAATCTATCGTTTGGCACACATCAAAGCGGTATCAATCCTCCGTGAACAAGCATATGAACATTATGATGAAGAATATGTAAATAGCTTAAAAAACAACTTTGATGCATTTTTATCTTATGGCAAACATATCAAAGTTCGCCTGAACTCAAGTGGAGTCGCCATGTACCAAAAGAATATAACTCATCGTCCCAAGCTAATTGCTCAAGAAAACGATATTTATACTTTTGAATGTTCAGCACTTAAGGCACAATTGTATTTCCCGCAGTTTATGAATAATGCTGAGATACTTGAACCCGCAGAACTTAGAACATGGTTCAAAGATAAATATAGCCAAGTTGCCAGTTTATATCAGTAGCAATGCAGATTGTAGTTAGACAAATAAAATGAGATAGAGAATTTAACGACCAATTCTATGGTTTAGGTGGAATTAACAGCTCATAGGCTTGACAATTTAAGATTTTGGCTATGGCTGCCAATAGATCTAGGCTAATACCACGCTTACCGGTCTCAAGTAATGAAATGGTATTGCGGTGAACATCGAGCATTTCGCTTAGTGATTCTTGGCTAATACCAAGGATTGTGCGACGTGAGCGAATGTTGGAAGCTAGGATGTAGTTGAGAGAATGATTTTTCATGTAGTTATTTTATGTGAGTGTACCTTATAACTCTATACACTGTGAGTGTTACACATTAATAGTGTGATATAATAGTCTAGATAGTATGGTTAATATTTACATGGTAATGATATAGCGATAGATTATTCTGACACCAGAAAATATGAAAGAAGATATTTATGAACGTAGCATATCTGTACCATCAGTTATTTGATGAAGAACAGTTGCTGGAAAAAGCGGCTGAACTCAGTACAAGAATACCACACAAAGTATTAAGTGTTATTGATTCAAGCTATGACTTCAAAGGTCAACATAATAGCATAGAATTGGCATTGGCAAGGATTGGCCAAGGTGAAAATCTAATTGTAAATCATTTAGATGACATATGTCTATCAATCAATTACTTAGCCATATTACTCAAGCAACTTGAACAAAAAGGTGCGGGATTAATTTGTATTGAAGATAGCTTGGACTTTGGAGTCCCAATTAATGACTTAACCATGCGGGTATTAGCAACACTGCCAGTAGGTAGATTGTATAATACTTGTTTGACTATATCGTATTGTTAAGGGCTAAAATGGATTTAAGAGTATTATTACGTTACCAAATATCTGGTAGCGTTTTTATTGGCTGGTTTTTGTTATTTCACTATAGTGTCCATTCTGCTGATTGGGCAGATATGGCAAAACAGATAATGGATGCCACAACACTATTAACCTTTGTTGCATCTATTCCAATCGGGGCGATTATTCATCAATTTTCGGTTACGATAAAGAATCAATTTTTGGGGCTATGTGAAGGTACTTGTCTTAGCGATTCACCAATGAAAAGCCCAACCAAAGAAATATTGGCATTTTATAAAGATAAAATCAGCAATGAAGATAAAACCAAGGAGGTCTCATTAGAATATTTAAATTATATTAAAGAGAAAATAAGTAATCTTAATTCATTTTACTATATGCGGTTTGATAATGGGTTTTTAGCACCAGCACTTGCTTATATGTTGTTCTTTATTGTGGATGGTAAAATAATTCAGAATAGTAATATCATCATCTTGACAATAATTTTATTAATTTCGTCTGTATTACTTATTTCTTATAAGTATCCAGTAATTAAAGCATTTGCTTATATTACCTTAACTATACTATCTTTAAGTTTAGCATTTTGTACCAATGTGGTAATTTTGCCAAATTCAAGTAATTTGAGAATTGAGCTAAATACTCAGCACATTATGTTTGAATCGAATACACGTTATGTTATTACAAATGAGTACTCATTTGAGAGTTCAAGCAATACATTGCAAGAATCACAAATACTTGTTGGTAAATGGACCAATGCCAAAGTGTTATTGCAGGTTCTCGAAAGTAATAATATACAAAAAACATCAATTGTTGAAAGTAATGGCGGAACTTCAGAAAATTGTTGCACACGTATGGAAAAATGTACAAAATATTTAAACAATAGTGCTTGTAAACCTTATGATGTTGAGAGTATTGGTGAGGAAGGTAAACTATATATTTCAAAGGCTGAGATAACAAAAATAGACCCATCATTATTAAATAAATTTTTGATTGCTTGTTTAGCTATTTCTTTTTTATTATTATCATATATTCCAAGAATAATTCAAGAGTTAAAAGAGTATAAAGATGAACTTAAAGAAAAAAATCTAGTGTACGTAATGATTAAAACAGGCAAAATATAATATATTATGGAAAAATATAGAAAAAGGAATTTAGATGATTTCAATTAAAACTAACAATCTAAGCATGACAATGCCAAGTTTTGAAGAGGCTAAAAATAACAGTGTATACTCAACCAATGTTAATAATTTACAAAATGAGTTACATCACAAATCACCATCTTCTCGTGAACTAAAAAAACAGCGCATGAATGAGCTATTGGATAGTTGTAGAGATGAGGTTTTAAAACAAATTATTGGACCTTTTGGCTTAAATAAAGCCATGTTTAATGATAAAGATGGTGGTAATGTTACAACACTGCATAATTTTGAACAAGGTGTAGTTGCCAATGAAAATGATAAAGAAAGATATGATAAACTTCTGAAATCGAGAAATGATTTTGATCGAACTCCTTACGATAAAGATCTACCAAAGAAACGCAAAGAGATGTTTCAGAATGATAATCAAATAAACAGTGCATACACAGGAAAAGAATTATCTCGTGATGGAAAAACACATCTTGACCATGTTAATGCTGCTGAAAATATTGAGCGTGATTTAAAATCAAATTTATTTATGACACAAGAACAGCGAGTTAAAATGGCGAATAGCCCAGAAAATCTAGTTCCATGTGAATCGGATATAAATCAGTCGATGGGGAAAAAAGATAAAATACAGTGGGCAGAAAGTGAGCGTAAAAAAAATGATGGGAAAACAAATGCTGAATCATTTGGTGTGGATGAGAAAAAACTGCGAGAAACAAAAAATCAAGCTGATCAACATATTAACACAGAAATAGCTAAAGCTCAGTTCAAGAAGCAAGGTGCTGAGCTTTTGCAAACTGGATTAAAAGATGCAGGGAATAATGCTTTGCGTCAAGCGATGGGGTTGGTTTTACATGAGTTAGTTAATAGTTCATATCTTGAAGTAAAGCGAATAGCAAGAGATCCTGATCTGAAGGAAAACTTTGTTGATAATGTTATTGAGGCAATTAAAACTACAATTAGTAGAATAATTAAAAAGTCAGAACATATTTTTAAAAGTGTTGTTTCTGGTGGAATACAAGGATTTATAAGTAATTTCCTGACGTTTATTATAAACAACATTATTACTACGTCGGCAAAAATTGTTACTATAATACGAGAAGGTTTAAAAGGATTGTGGGATGCTATTAAGTTAATAACTAACCCACCAGAAGAAATGAGTGGCATTGAAATAGCTCGCCAAGCAACAAAAATTATTACAGCGGTAATTACTACGAGTTTAGGATTACTATTTGAAAAATCAATTGAAACTTTTATTTTATCAATACCAATATTTGCACCATTGGCGCCGATTATTTCACCTGTAGTTACCGCATTGCTTACTGGAATTATGACTACATTTGTTATGTTTGGCATTGAAAGGTTTTTTGATTGGCTTAATGACACAGGAACTGAAAGATTAAATACTCAAATAGAGCACATGGAAGGAAGTGTGGGATTATTTGAAAATATGGCACAAATGATGAACTCGCAATTCAATAATTCACAACAATATCAACAATGTTCTGCACAATATGGATATATTATAGAAGATTTTAATCAAAGTCAACAAAATATGAGCAATACGATTACGATTGCGGAGAGTTCGATTCAAAACAGAGATGCAACTATTCAGCTTCTTCATAATTATGTCGACAATTTTAAAGTTATTAATGAAAATGAAATTGATGATTTATTAAACAGCCTACAAACACTAAATAAAGGAAAATAACATGGCAGATATCATTCAAGATATGTCGCAAGTCACAATAAGTGATGATCTTATTAAACAAATTAACATGGATGAACTTCTTAGAAACTTTAAAGAAAATTATGAACGGCTTAATGAATTCAAACAAACTAAAGATGAATATGAACAACGTGGTATAGGTAAGAAATTATGGCATGCTATAAGTTTTGATAAAACAATGGAAAATGCCCAAATGGATGCAACAGAGGTTCAAGCCGAATTTTCAAAAATTCTTGGACAATTAACTGTTGTTAATATTATGCTATCTAGACACTTAAATATGCAACAAAATCAACTATCTGAACAACAAAGTGTTATTAAAAAGCAAACAACGCAAATTGAATCACAAACACATAAACTAGAAGATCAACATGATATATTGGCAAAACAAAATGCAGAACTTGACAAGCTGGTTAAAGAGTATTTTGAGCTTAAGGGATTGACTGAAGATGGCGCAAGAAAACTTATTGCAATATCTAAAGAGATTGGAAATACAAGGGATATACTCTTAAAATCGGTTGCAGAATCAATTGGAGATTTAAAAGAATGGATTTCATCCCAGCACAGTGAAATTGACTCTAAAATTTCCGTACTAGAAAAGAATGTAAATGAAACGCAAGCTAAATTACTTAGTACGGTTAGAGAATCTCAGGAATTTCTTTCAAAACAACAAGAACAAACACTTGGTGAGGTTTCTTTGAGAGTAAATATATTTGAAGAAAATGTTAATGAAAATTTATTGAGTGCTAAAAATGAATATCAGTCTTCGATGTCAATCTTAAAACAAGAGCAAACAAAACAAAGTGAGAAACTTTTGAGTTTAATTGATTCTAAGGTTTCAGATTTAGAACACTATGTAAATGATAAGCAAGGTAAATTAGTTGATATAGTTAGAGAGTGTGAGGGAGTTTTTTCTAAGCAACAAGAAAAAACTCTTCATGATATTTCTCATAAAATTGAAGGACTTGAAAACAATATTCATGAAAATTTATTAAATGCTAAAAATGAATATAAATCTTCAATTTCAATTTTAAAACAAGAGCAAACGACGCAAAATAATGATATAACTAGTGTTAATGATAACTTAATTATTTTAACGGATAATTTTAAAAATCTGACAGATGATTTCAACTTATATCGTAATGTAGAGCATAAAAAAATTCAAAAATTAACTATAGCATTTGGTGTAATTACTATAGCATTATCTTCAATAACAAGTTATTTATATTTATTTGTTCATTAAGACATGGATTTTGCTTTAAAAATCATTAAAAAATGTGTATTTTTAAATATCTACAACCAAAGATGATGGTCTTGGTGCCATGAGTAAATTAGAAATTTTTTAAGGTATATGATTATGAAGAAACTTCTCATTCTTGGCATATTTGCCAAATTATCATTTGCATTGACTGTAGTCCCCATGGTAATACTCCCATTTTTAGAGCAATTTAAAAGTATAGATTATTTACAGCTTAAATAATTATTTCTTAAATACTGGTGGCATACCTCCCAAGCTCATATGTGGTCTCACATTATTATACATCCAGA
>JACCDZ011830721.1_pt1 | contig 14184 bp, 13 predicted proteins | sample 7449551 | NCBI WGS metagenome assembly JACCDZ01 (sample SAMN15323452, study PRJNA562643) | freshwater metagenome | isolation source: river surface water | place: USA:Blue River Watershed | collected 2017-08-18
AATAATTTTAATTATCTGGAGTCCCCTAGGGGACTCCATGATTATGCGGGGTTTTTATGAGACCTAATGGAAAATTTTATCGTTTAACGAATTAATAGGATAGATAGGATTAACACATGAAAACAGTCACTCGCTATGCTGCGCTTAACCGTATGCTTACTTGTTTAGGTTGGGGGTTGAATTTTGAGATTAAACCCAACAGCCTTATTACCGAAGTTTTAGCTGACCCTGCTTATGTTCCGGGTGTACCAGCGCCAGCCACTCGGGGGATGTATGTGCCCGGGTCGTATAACCCTGCATTAGATACTCGTCAATTAAAAATCGGTGTATTGATGGTAGGTCGTGGTGGACACGGTTATGAATTGGATGATGACAATGAAGTATCACCCATTACTTATCCACACAAATCTTCTGATACGGGTTTATTTCAACCCATCCCACTTATTGTTCGGGAAGTAAACAATGATCTTACAGGCACAATGAAAGCGCTTTATCGGCTTCGTACCATCTCTCAGATCAATGGGATTTACTATGCTTTTTACTTTGGTAAAAAATTAGATGTTACTGAAATTGAATTACAACAAATTTTAGAAACAATCAATGATGGTGTGGTGGTAAATACTGAACCGTATGAGCCAACTGCAAATGATCTACGCCCTGAAAAGACCGATATATCTGTAATTTCAGATGGTACCTCATTACGAACCTATGCAGGGTTAGTCATAGGTTTTGATGACGAAGAAGTAGTTGAAATGCAAAATGCTTGTGAATTACTTTTGGGTGATCGTAATAAAGCTGTTGTTTCAGAAATTGCTTATGTCTTTGGTGTTGATAAACCTGTCACTGGTGTTTATCCGACTACAGGTACTCAAACCCCACAGATTCCTCCTGCCAACACCTATGAGTTCTCTGCACCTCATATTGGCATTGTTGAATCCACCTACAAACCAGTTGAATTTGTCGGAGCGTTCCAAGATACCAAGAATATAGGTATCGCAGAACCATTATTTGGAATCCGATAAACTACGTCTTGTCGCAATTGACCCCGGTAATAATCTGGGGTCTGCTGTGATAGACTTTGACTATGACGGAAAAGAGTTAATTGTTCAAGATTTTTATACGTTAAATTTAGCTAGACATATTCCTACCGATGAAGAAACCCAGGATATAACAACCATTCTAAATCGGCAAGCTATGCTAACACGTTTCTTGAAAAATTATCTTGAAGTCTGGTCACCCAACATAGCTTGTCATGAGACGGCTTATGTACCGCATCGTGGCGGTGGCGCTTCCATCTCCTCCTTTGCTTCTCTTACGAGCAACATCATGATGATTAAACTCAGTTTCAGAGAAAGTTCAAAAGAGATGCCTGTTTTTGCAATTAATCCAACAAGTGTAAAGATGTGTGTCGTCGGGGAGAAATCCAACGATAAGAACGCTGTCACTAGTGCTCTACTCAAAGATTCACACTTAAACTTCTCTAATGTAGATACAAATAAACTTGATCAACATAGCGCAGATGCAATTGCGATTGGAGTAACCTGTATTCGGAATCATTTGACTTTAGAGCAAAACACGATTAGCTTTAGGCGGAGGATGAAAGGTGGGAGAAGAAAATGATTTGGATTTTAGCATCGAAAATCCACGACAACATTTATGTTTAACTATTTTTGATGTGATTGGATTTCTTAAAGATGTGAAATTGAACAATCTTAAAGATGAAGTGACCTATGCAATTTTGGTTAACTATAATAAACATTTAGATGTCGGTTACCACATTGATGTTGAAATGGATGCGCAGGCTATCCGTAGTAAGTTTAACGATTTGCCTAATGACCTAAAAGAGAAGATGACCAAGAAAGTAATCGTTTACGATATGGATGCGAAATACTTTATCGAAGAAATATTTAACTTTATTGACGTTCAACAACGTCACTACATCAAAGATGTAGGGCAGAATGGTGGTTGGTTAAATACAATTAGTATTGCTACTATTGTTGTTGTTTCTACGATGTACATTATCTATAAATCAAATCATGCTTATCGAGGTGAAGGTATTGTCACAGTGGGCGATGGGGTGATTAAAGGTATTATAGATTATTTTTTAGGGTTTGTTCAATAAGGAAGGGTTAACCCTTCCTTATTTCTTTTTGTACGATCTAGTTTATTCTATGAGTTAAATGGAGATACTTCAAATGTCTGAAGAGTTACAAAATATAAATTTACCTGAGCTTACTTTAACATCCTCGCAAGATAGTATGCCTTTTTCTGGAAGTGTTGGCGGTGATCCTGATCAGCCTTTATTAGTGTATCAGCAAAAACGTGAAGTGGGAACTTACCTTGACCGCTTACGTGCTTTGATGACTTCACTTAAACGTGAAGCACCACTACCAAGTCAAATTCTTTTTCCTAACCAAAAAGAAGAAGCTATGGAGCTAGCTGATCGTTATGTAAAGACAATACGTACATTGGTCACTATGTTAGCTAAACATGGTTCCACAAAAGAGTTTGAATCTTATTCATTTCGTGTTGCACATTTTCAACACTTAGATGAGTGGATCAACATCGTTGTACGTTTACAATTCGTTACCGCATTAAATTCAGTACTAAATACCTTAAATGAAACTTTAGATTCCCATGCCAAACACAAATGGGGTATCCTAGAAGTTGACAAAAATGGTATTTATTCCATCAATGGGGAAGAATTAGTCCTTGGTGAAAAAATTGATATCTTTAACACCAAAGAACAAATCATTCCAGGATTGATTTTTGATTCTCATGAATGCTTAAACTGTAAAGTCTTCGGTGAAGATACATTACCAGTTATTCACTATGACGAAAATGATTTAAAAAATCTAGATAGTGACTCTGCAAAGTTACGCTCTGATCTTCAAATTGGTGAGAAAGAACATCTTCTTGGCACTGATGCATGGTCGTTCATCAATGTTCTACTGTACAAGAAACATGAAGAAGATGTCGAAGCTATCGAAATTAAAACCAACATTCTTTCTATGCAAGATCGTGATCCAGCATTAACTGCTGCACAGTACGAAGGGGATTTGGAATATCTAAGTGAACTTAATCTTCCGTTTGGTATTGATCGTGTCATGATTCCAGCAGTTCAATCTTATTTCTGCAAATATAAAGAACGTCACGATAAATTTCTTGAAACACTTAAACAGGTTAAAGAAAATGAAAAGGACTTTAAAAAGAAAGTTAAAGCAGCAGTAAAAGATTCAGTGCTTCTTGGTTTCCTAGACCTTTTACAATACTTAGCTGGTGAACGTAGTAAACTGGTTAAACTTCGTGTTATTTTGGCAACCGGTGAAGTGGTGGATGTGGTGACGATTGATCGTCGCTATACCATGGAAAAGTTACATATCTTTAATCGCTTCAATATTGCAGGTATTGTCTTTACTGCGATTAAACCTAGCTCTAAAAAGAAAGGTAAAATCAAAGAAGATGATTTTGAACTAACCGATCGCATCATCAAAGATACTGAAGTTGTTGTTATCTGTAAAGAGGCGACAAAGTTCTATTATTTCAGCGATGATGTAACTGAGCAAACAGATATGCATTTTGCCATGTATATGAAATTACATCGCCAATATAAACAATTGTTAAAAACGGAGAAGGAGGCTTAAGCCTCCTTCTTTTTATGACATAGTTCGAGGATAAGCACATGGCAACGCAAGCTTCTACATTTACCATATTTTCCTTAGGTGAAGCCGCCGGTAACCTCATTGTTGGTCAGCGAGAATTGGAAGTTATCCCTAAAGAATCATTTTCTCAGATCGATGGAGAAGTTACCGATGCGACCGCAGAAATTGAGGCACAGGGGATTGATAGAGAAAATAACACCTACACAACAAAAGTTAAAACAGCCAATAGCATTAAAGCAACTTATTTATCTTTTGATCCACACAAACCTTTCCCCTCTCTTATTAGGCGAGGTGAGAAAGTTATCATTTATCGTTTGGCTGATACAGATAAGTATTATTGGTCACCTTTAGGTCTAGATGATACAACACGCAGGAAGGATGTACTAATCATCGCAGTACCTAACTCTCCAAAGGAGAATGAGAACTCTCGTACTCCAGAAACTGCATATTACATCGAAGTAAACACGGTTGATAAACATATTACCATTCAGACTAATAAGAATGACGGTGAGCCCTATGCCTATGCTGTGCAAATCAACACCAAAGATGGATTCATTAGCCTAGGGGATGATGTAGGACAATTTATCAATTTGGTTTCTAAGGAGCAACGTATTACTTTACAAAATGCTTCTGATTCAGAAGTCACTATTGAAAAGGGTAAAGGGTTGTTTAAGACGAATGAAGAAATTCGAATGGAAACCAAGAACTTTATTGTAAAAGCAGACAAAGCTGATTTCCAAACCCAGAAGTGGATTATGCAAGGTAGTGATTTCGCCGTTAAAGCAAATGGTACATTTACAGGCAGCTTAAAAAATAACGGTATTAATGTTGGTTCTACACATTACCATATTGGTAATTTAGGAAATCCAACTAGTACACCTCAAGGATAGCCGACAGCATAAAGAAGGGAGCCTAAAGCTCCCTTCTTTTACCCATACTGTTGAATGACTTTATCTGCTAAAGAATTAAATAACCCAAGTGTAATCCCGTGACGCTTTCTAAATTCAATATTCTCTTTAGAATTAGGAGCCAATTGTTTTTTAATATCTTTAGAGTCATTCTGACTTTTTACCATTACTTTAGCCATGACATACCTCCGTTCAAATAATATAGTGTTCTGGTTAATTTCTACAATACATGAACGAAGTAAATCCGAACATGATTGTCTAAGTTATGAATAAATACATAAGGGCTACGTTATGTTCACTAAGCGAGTGCTATTTATAGACAATGAGAGAATATCTCATAACAATATTAAAAAACTAGAGATTGATTTCACTTCCCCCTTTCAACTTTTTCTTGGCACTAATGGCTGTGGTAAATCTTCCTTGTTAAGACAGATGACAGTATTTCCATCAACTAAGGATGAGCTAGGGGAAAATGCTTATCGTGAAATTGATGTAGAGTTTAACGGTTCACTATACACAGCTATTGATGATCATCGTCTTGGTAAATTCTCTCTAATCAAAGATGGAGAAATTATTAACGATAAATCTACCGCTACTGTTCAAAAGAATTTGATTCAGCAAATCTTTGGATTAGATAAAACACTGGTTGATATATTAACGGATAAACTTTTATTCACTGAAATGTCACCTGCGCAACGTAGAGAAATTATCATGCGTGCTTCTAAGATTAATATCGAGAAAGGATTAGAGCTTCTTGATTTTATAGGAGAGCGTAATAACTATCTTAAACAGTATTCTAAAAATCTTGCTAAACGATTGATAGACGAAGAGAAGAGTTTACCTACAGAATCCCATATTCAGGAATTGAATCATCGACGTCAAGAGATTATAGATGACTTAAACCTGTTGGATGAAATGGGAACTCAGCCTGTTGATACCGCGGATAAGGAAGAACTTCTTGAACGATTAACGGAGTTAAAAAAACGTGCTAAGTTTGTTGCGATACGTTTCAATGACACCCCGGCTATTCTTCACGGTGCTAAAGATGAGATGGGTGCATTAGATGTTCGTTCTAGATTACGTTATGAAGTAGAATCTATTAGTGGTCGACAAGATCAACTTACGTTAGAAATAGAAGCAGTTGAGAATCAACTTCACGCAGCGACTAAAAATGAAAACGTAAGTTTAGAAGACTTTGTGAATGAGCGAGATTCTCTTGTTAGTCAGATTGAATCGATTGAGGAAGAGGGGGGTGAGTTTCTCTACCTTGGTGAAGGCTATCGTCAAGCTGTAAATTCATCTCAGACGTTATATGAAGAATTACGTGGTATCTTTTCTGAACTTGCTGATAACTCAAATGGTTATTTTAGTAAAGAAAAGAAAATTGCTAATGTTGAGAAGATCATTGCGATTGGTAATCAAATTAAAATCTATCGTGATTCTGTTTACGAATTAGAACATGAGTTAAAGAAGCATGTGCATGGTGAACATGTCTCGTGCCCTAAGTGTAAACATGATTTCATTCCTGGTGTGTATGGAACAATGTATGACGCAGAAGATAAGTTAAAACAAAGTCAGATCAAGCTTTCTCAATTTGAAAAAATGTTAGAGGAAGAAAAAAACTACCAAGTTGAGATTAACAAATTCCAAAATGCTTTACTAGAGGTAGAACGGTTAAATCGTCACTATACCCAACATTCTCACTTGTTTGTTAAACTGAAAGAATATGGTTACAATAGTAATGCACCTGGTCACTGTTTGGTCATTCTTTCAGACTGGTTTAAAAGCTGTGGTTTAAGCATTCGTTACAATGAATTACATCAACGTTTAGATGCTGTAAAGGAATGTATTCGACTTTATAAACTTGAAGATGCTCAGAAACGTAAAGAGCAAGAAGTGTTGCTCGAGAAGTACAATGATGAATACAATGTTTGTATCGATAAGAAACAAACATTAAATGAACAAATCAAAGACATCGACCAGTACTTAAAATACGTTTCTGGTTTAAAGGAATGGATTAGAGAAACTGAAATGTTATCACTTGAGTTAGAAGAGTTTAAAGATCAACTTCTAAACAATATGCAACACAAATTTGTTCTTGAATCCAAGGCACAATTGAATGGAGAATTAGCAGGGGTTGATTCTGAGTTAAATAAGGTGACTTATTCTATTTTGAATCGAGACAAGCTCATCAAGGAGAAGGAAGAATTAGATGAGACTAAAGAATTAACTGCAATCTGTATGGCTGAATTATCTCCCAAGACTGGTATTCTTGGTGATGTTATGAATTCGTTTATAAGAGAATTTGTTGGGCACATGAACAGTATTATTTCTTCGGTTTGGACATACTCAATGGAAATTTTAGAATGTCGAAACAAGAAAGGGGATTTAGACTTTTATTTCCCTGTGCTTGTGCAGGGAAAGACTGAACCTAATCCAGATGTTGCCGATACCTCAGGTGCTCAAAGTAAAATTATTAATTTTGCATTTAAATGGTTGATGATGAAAACTCATGACCTTACCCATTATCCATTATTCTTGGATGAGTTTACAAATGGAATGGATGAAGTGCATATTGTAAGAATGATCAAGCTGGCATATGACATGGTGGAAACTGAAAGATGTAGTCAGCTCTTTATGATTTTGCATCAGGCTAATCAATTTGGTTCTTTTCCCCAGGCAGAGTCGTTGGTCATTAATGCAGATAATCTTCAAACTTTACCGGATCATTACAACACTCATGCTAAATTTAGTTAAATATATATTATTTACATGAGTTAAGTGGAGCTATCTATGGAAAACTTTTTTAACTTACCCTTTCTACTTTGGATTGGAGTATTGTTTTGCGTCTTATGTGTCATTATAGGGATTACGTTTTTTTACTCGATTAACAACACTGCAATAGTGTTTCGTATTAACTTCTTAGGAAAGAGTTTCATCTTCTTCCCTAAAGAATATCGAGAGGTTCTTCGACCCGGGATCATCCGGCGCTACGCATCTCAATACACAAAGGGTCTATCTCGTAGTTTACTAAATGATATTATTGTCATTTATAATTCAGATCCCAATTTAAAGTCTAGACTTAACCGTTATGTATTAAGCTATAAGTTTGATGAAAAAGGACTTGAATTTGACTTTTTGCTATGTTTATCACTCATGCAGATTAAGTACCTGAATTCTGGGATTGGCGTGAACGAGGATACTATTGATAATTGGTTGAAACGATTAAATGTTTTGATTTCTAATCGTTACATTACCAGAGCGATTACACAGGAGCAGAGAAACATTCTTATTGCAGAGCTAATTAGACGATTCGTGGATAAAGTATATCCTAATCACCGTTTAAAGAATGTGTTCTACATTGATTTTATTCGCGATGTTCATTTGGTTGAAAAGATCGAACCAATTGTACAGAAGGCTTTGGATGATGTAGAAATAGAGAACATGCTGTTCAAACTTGACATTAAGTCAACTGCTTTATTCTCTCAACCCACTATGCTTTATAGGATGTGGATCTACCAACATGCAGCTTTATGTCGGAATTGGATAAAATAAACGAAATTAGGTTATCGTAAGGTAACCTAATTCAACTATGCAGATTAAACGAGGATTATCATGGAAAAAGAAAAGATACCGCTCACTCCTTATGCAGCTAAGATATTAAATGCAAAGCTTACTCTTGCATCTAACAGTTATCATAATCAGGGTAAATCAGAGATTCCGGATGAGGTTTATGATCAATTATTTCATCAGTTAAAAGGATTTGTAGATACGGTTAACTGGGATGATGTAAGCCCCGTAGATCGTTTTGACCCGATAACTACTCGGGTAGGTGCTCCTATCTCTGGGGTATTACCAAAGATAAAACATGAGAAACAATTACTTTCTTTAAAGAATGTGTTTACAATCGCTGATATAAAGAAGGAGTTGGATCGTAAGAGAACTATCATCCTTAATCCAAAGTTAGATGGAATTGCAATTTCATTAACTTATCGCAATGGTAACTTAGTACAAGCAGTTACACGTGGTGATGGTGAAGAAGGAGAAAACATTCTTCATACGGTTTCATTAATTCTTACTGTACCGCGTCTACTACCATTTCCAGCAAATTTAAATGTACGTGGTGAAATGGTCATCACCAAACATGCATTTAAGAAAATCAATGAGTATCGTCTAGCAAACGATGAACCTGTATATGCGAATTCACGTAATGCTGTATCAGGTATTCTTCGCATGTTAAACCCAGACATTGAATTGTTAAAACATCTTAGCTTCTTTGCCTACAGTATTGCCGATTCATTTATTGATGAGGACACAATGCGTTGGTTTAAAGATGCTTATATCGTTGATACCGATTCAACCGCACCTGATGATATAACAGTGGAAAAAGTTTTACGACGTCTACCTGCACTAGGTTTTTCAGTAAAACGATTTAGAGTCATTAATCCGGGTGATGAGAACAATATTGAATCATTTATTAATGACATGACTGAATTACGACCAACTTACGATATTGATATTGATGGAGTGGTCGCCCAGTACAGTAGTTTTGAATTACGTGAAGATTTGGGTCATTCATCAAACTATCCACATTACGCAGTAGCATATAAGTTTCCAGCTGAAACAGGAGCGACAACATTAGAAGATGTGGAATGGCAGGTTGGACGTACAGGTGTACTTACCCCTGTGGCGCATGTTGATAGTGTTCGCTTGGCAGGTGTTGAGATTACATCCGTTACATTGCATAATTTTGCGGAGATTAAACGTCTAGGGTTAAAGATTAACGATACTGTTATTGTTTCAAGACAAGGGGATGTGATTCCTAAAATCTTAAACAACATAATCGATCTTCGGATTGATGGTGAGTGTTACCCTGAGATCGAAGCCCCTAAAGAATGCCCTGTATGCTCAACACAGACAACAATGTCTGAAGATGGTACGTTTGTATACTGTCCGAATAACACAAGCTGTGGTGGACGCTTACGCACTTCAATTGAACACTTTGCTTCGCGCGATGCAATGGATATTCGTGGTTTAGGATCTGGTTACATCAAGTTCTTCATCGATGAAAATTATCTAAGTAAGATTTCTGATATCTATAAATTGCATGAGTTTAAAGAACAGCTTTATCAGCTCGATGGTTTTGGTAAAGTATCCGTTGATAAACTACTTGATGCAATTGAAAAATCAAAGACTACAGATCTTCATCGTTTCATTTATGGGTTAGGGATTCCACTTGTGGGTTTAACCACTGCTAAGCTTATCGTTGCTCATTTCCGCTTACTTGATGTTATCGCATCTGTGGATGTGAAGTCTTATCTTGCTATTGATGGAATTGGTGACGTCACTGCCAATGCAATTGTGGATTACTTCAGCACTGAAGAAAACAAAGAAATGATTGAGGAGATGTTAACAATGGGTTTGAACTTTCATGAAGTGCGATCACAGGAGTTGTTACCATTAAAAGGTCAGACCTTTGTTTTCACAGGATCATTCGATTTCTATACCAGAGATGAATGGGAAACAATCACTGAACAATTAGGTGGTAAAGTAACAGGATCAGTTTCATCTAAAACAACTGCTTTAATTCAAGGATTAGGTGGTGGTTCTAAAGCAGATAAGGCAAAAACATTAAATGTTCCTATTTGGCAAGAACGTTATTTTGCTGAAATGTTAAAACCTCATCTCGTTAAAATAGACTGAGTTACCTCTTTCTATGGGTCACCCCTATTTGTCTTATACTCGGAGCTTTAAAATGTACGATAATCTCAAACCAACAACAATCAACCCTAAGGAAGCAAAACAGTTGGTTACAATGGTAAAGAAAGGACTAATTAAAATTATTCCTCAGAAATGCTGTGTGTTGCTCATTAAAGGTCCAATGACTGATGAATTCCTAATGGGTCTAGCACGTAAGTACAAGGACTCAGCATGGATCGCACCTCGACAAAACGAAATTACTTACAAGATATTACTTGATGTTAAGACACGTGATTTCTTCAATGGTATTTCCATTTTTACTGAGCAAGAGATTATCGAAAAATTTGCCGGTAAAATTTATACCACTGGAATTATCTTCATTCGTCTTCGCGAAAAGGAACGTATGTTAAAAGGTTTGTCTTATATTCGTATTGCCGATGTAAACATGTACTTCAAACATACTGAAGAAAATGATGATGCTGTTGCGACAAAAATTGCTGAAATGCAAACCAAAGTAACTGATGTAATTACTAAAGGTTTTGCTCTTTGGACAAAGCTTGCCGAAGATAAAAATTGCAGCATTGATGATCTTCATTATGCTGTTATTCGGGATGATGTCGACTATGGTATCTATCGTAAGGAAGACGAAGTCGCCGTCTTTGAAACCAAACATATTTTCGATTTCTTATACACACTTTACACCTATCACCAAAAGGCACAACAGGTTCCGGCTAGTGATGAAACTTGCGCTCCATGAGCATAACCAAAAGGAGAGGGATAATCCCTCTCCTTCTTTTAACAGGACTTATCAGTTATGAAAACACAAAATGACATTTATGATCATGTAAACAAAACCATCATTGTACCAAGTACCACTTGGCTCTATTATAAACAAGCGAAGCACAATGATGAACATGTTAAGTTAGTGTATTATCCATATAACATTAACCTCGCTGCTGAATTAAAAATCTTACGGGATGCTCTAACAGGTGATGAGCGTGCTAAACAATCCACAGTCTATCAAGATACGTTGGTGCGTTTTGGATGGATAGACAAAGGGTTAAATGATCTTAAATGGATTCCCCTATCTGAGCTAATCCAAAGCTATTTGGATAAGACTATTTCTAAAACCAACCGTGGTAAATTGACTCACATTTGTCGTTTACTCTTTATCTCAATTAAGGACATTCAAGCATAAGTAGATTATAAACAACCGCTTAATCCAAATCTTTTCAAATACACATTACTAACATGATCTAAGACCATTAATTACTTGACTGTAATTGTGGAGATCATTAACATCAAACTTCTACATTGATTTGTAGATTTAATTTAAGCAGTTGACTCTGCCAAGGAACCATTATGAAAAACTTAACTAAAACCCTTTGTACAACTACCCACTCAATGAACTTTTTAAACCTTCGTGGTTTGCTAAAGGATGTTATAGGGGAGTGGGGATTCGATGCCAAAACGTCTGACTTATTCAATGCTATCCCTTACACCAATAAGGAAGCGTTCTTTAGTAAGACGTTGATCACGATTAATTACCCTGGACAAACAACCCCTAAAGGTTGTGTTGAGGCTTTTAGCATCACCAAAGCAGGTAGTGTATATTCTCTTTGTATTATTAAGGAGAATGGTGTTGAATATATTTCTGCAAGGACGAGTAATCTCCACGACCGCATTGAGGACGCTCAACGCGCAATGGAAACCTCCAACTACGCAGAACAAAAAGAAGTCAACAACATTAAAATAAAAAATAGAGAGAAACTTGATCGCGAGATAAATCGTGCTCAGACTTCTCGTGGTAAACGGGCTGAGATCGCAGATGTTGTTCGCGGTCTATTCCCCAATCTTAGATTAAAGACAGGTCATGTGACCTATCCTATTCCTGGTGACTTTGAAATTCGTTTTATCGCAATTATCGGTAACGTTGTTGCCGAAGTAACTGATAGAAATGGATATCGTCAGCGGATTAAAAAGGTAAGCGACTTAGTTACAATCATCGGAGGTAAAACCGATGCTTAAGTTATTTTTCATCGCCATAGCCTTGTTCTTGTACGTGCTTTACAAAGAGCACAAAGAACAAAGTAATAATTAGAATTTAAGAGGAGCCTAGGCTCCTCTTATTTTTTTTTTGATTTTAAAAGTTTAATGAATCAGAAGTGTTATGAAATCTAAGGAGATTAAATAATGAATATCATGGTAACAGGTGCAACAGGCTATGTTGGTACTGCATTAGTCCATAAGTTAAATGAATTAGGTCATGATGTTGTTGAGGTGGACATCATGAATACTGTGACTTGGATTGACGTTAAGAAGACTGAAGAGATTAAACGATTGATAGAGTCCCATCGCATCGAAGCTGTTATTCATCTAGCCGCATTACGAAGTGTAGACACGTGTGAGAAAAATGTTTCAGCATGTTATAAAGTTAACACTTGTGCTGCAATTGATTTAGCCAATCTATGTTGGGAACATGAAATACGTTTTATTTTTGCTTCAACGATGGCTACAACTATCCTAGGACATACTGAGTCTAACCATTATATCAATTCAAAGAATATAGCGGAAGATGAAATCAAAAACATGGAGAATGTGGTGGTTGTAAAACCATCGAATATCGTTGGTGCTTATGATGGTTATAGTTTCCATCATCATCCCTCTTTGACTGAAAATATCATTAAAACAATTAATGGTCAACATGAGTTAAAACTCCATGGCGATGCTGTACGTAACTTCGTATTCATTGATGACGTTGTTGATGCATTTGTAGAGGCTTTAACAACGGATAAAGAAGAGATTCGTTGTGAAGGTAAGATCTCTACTCACATGGAATGGTGGATTCAGGAGTTTGAGAAAGCCTTGGGTATCCGCATCCCTTACGAAAAACTTCCTGCCAAGAAACATGAAAGTGAAACGATGAACTTCTGGTATCAATATCAAGATGATGCAGAATACTTTGCTAAGATCTTAGAGAGCTATAAACCTTTCATTAGTAAATAAAAACAGATATACATTATTTTCATGAAGTACACTACCATACCTCAAATCACCTTCATTGGAGACAACCATGTCAACTGAACAAAACTTAGAATCTATCACTCTTGCAACTGGTGAAAGTTTAGTCCCTCAAGAAATTGAACGTGAACGCGCGTTCAATGAAATGAAACAAGATGCTGATATTCAACCGCAGGAAGTTGAATTCAATCAGCCATCAGTAGAAGGTATGATTCTTGAAGAACAAGAATTCGGTGCGAAGATTATCAAAATCGCACCTGTGGTTAGTAACCGTAAAGAAACATTATCAGACGTCATTGATGTAATGGTTATCAATGCTGCTGCGGGAAATACACCGCGTCTTATTACAGAATCAGAAGCTGACATTGTTCGCCAAACCAAAATTGATTTAAGTGAATGTTTGGAACTTCTCAGCGCAGTTGTATTCGGTGACACCATCGAACTACAAGATGCGTTATCAGATAAACGGGTAACCATGAATGGTTTCGCCACATTCTTACCAATCTCTTTATCTGATAACTTTGAGGTTACGCGTGATATGTTATTCACACGTTTTGATGCCACGGTACATAACGCTGTCCGTACTCAGGAAAAGTATCGAGCGCTGGGTGTTGAAACCTACATTACCGAATCTATTGTTGCGGGTAATTCTTACTACGCCAATAAGGTGGCAGAAGATGTTACAGGCACTGATGGGGAATTCTATCCGCGTGATAAATTCTTAAAGTCCATCAACTATAAGAAAGAAAATTTCTCTGCAATTGACGGTCTCTTCGATCCTGAAGATACTAATGCAGTTTCAGGGCGTTGGAATGTACTTCGCATGATGTTGGAAAAATTCATCACGGAAACTGATACCAAAGTCGCAGACCTTGTTGGTCACCAAGAAACAG
>JACCDZ012112905.1_pt1 | contig 14183 bp, 14 predicted proteins | sample 7449551 | NCBI WGS metagenome assembly JACCDZ01 (sample SAMN15323452, study PRJNA562643) | freshwater metagenome | isolation source: river surface water | place: USA:Blue River Watershed | collected 2017-08-18
ATAATCTTTTTTGTGTCTGTTGATATATTTACTCAAGAAAAGAATAGGATATTCTAACTTCTGTGTAGATATAAGATATAATAAAATGAGTATTCTTCCTGTCCTTCCATTTCCATCCATAAAGGGATGAATAATCAAAAGCTGAGCAAAAAAAATTGTGAGCTGAACAAGAGGATCTTTTTCCTTAGAATTGATGTAGTGCTTTAGATTTTGCATATATTTAGGAACGAGTTTGAAAGGGGGAGGAAAAAAATATCCCTCTTCTCGGCTGCATCCTTCAGGCCCAATCCAATTCTGCCGTGTGCGAAATTTTCCAGCCTCTTTTGTGCTCTTTGTCTCTGAGAGGATTTTGCGATGTAGATTACAGAAAAGAGCCAAGGTTAGCGGCTGCTTTTTTTTTCGATGATGTGAGGATTCTCTTAAAATTTGATCCCATCGTCCAAGCACTCCATGCGCCTTCCAGAGAAGATCTTGAAAAAGATCCCATTTAAGCTCTTTAAGAGGGAGCATCTTGGGATGATAAATGTTATAAGACTTCCGCGGCAATGGCAGCAAGCTCCGACCTTTCTGTTCGATCTAAGAAGATATGCCCATAGGTAGGATAATCCCTCATCCTTCCTACAACATACGTCAGGGCATTAGAATCTTTATCAAGGTAAGGATTATCAATCTGAGTAGGATCTCCCGTTAAAACAACTTTCGTTCCCTTACCTGCACGGGAGATGATCGTTTTAACTTCATGAGGTGTTAAGTTTTGCGCCTCATCAATAATAATGTACATCTTCGGCAGCGAGCGGCCGCGAATATAAGTGACTGCCTCCATCTCGAGCTTTTTGCTTTCAATAATCCATTGCTGGGCATCTGGACCATTGGAAGAGCCCGTTGTCGAAGAGCAGAGAAACTCTAAGTTATCATAGATAGGCTGCATCCAATGGTATAGCTTCTCTTCCTTTGTTCCCGGTAGATATCCGATATCTTTCCCCAAAGGAATGATCGGGCGGCTGACTAAGATCTTCGTATAGACATTGTCATCAAACACCTTCTTAAGCCCTGCTGCTAGGGCAAGCAGGGTTTTTCCTGTTCCTGCAGGCCCAATCAAGGTCACGAGTTTAATATCATCACGAAGCAGTAAATCAAGCGCACATTTTTGTTCGACATTCAAAGGATGAATCCCCCAAATATCCCTTGAGAGCTTAATCAATGGCTCAAGTTTTTTGGATTCGGGATTGAATTTACAAACAGCCGATGATTGCTCTGGAGATGTCATCACACAGTATTCATTCGGAGAAAAGTCTTTTGCCTCTATTGAAACAGACCCATCTTTGAAAAATAAATCGACCTCTCTTTTAGAGACTTCAACTTTTCGATAACCGCGGTACATTTTGTCATACGAAAACTTGAGATTTTCGTAATCTTCTGCTTGCAGACCAATCGCTTCAGCTTTAACACGCGTAACAAAATCTTTTGAAACTAAAACAACATCTGCTCCTTGCTCTTTCAAAATGAAAGCGGTAAGAAGTATTTTGTTCGTCGCTCTATCCAATGGAAGAGGAAAGGTCTTTTTCTCTGGGGGTTTAAGTTCTACATGGATTTTAACTACAATTCCTTCTTCAATCGGAACACCCGCGCTTAAATCCCCTTTTCCCGTATTTTTAAGTGAATCGACATACCGCATCACATGGCGAGCGTTTTTTCCAAGCTCATCTGAGAGCCTTTTCATCGTATCCAGCTCTTCAAGCACAACAAGCGGAATGATGACATCGTTGCCTTTAAAACGTTTGATAGCCTCTGGGTCGTGGAGTAGAACGTTGGTATCGATGACAAAAGACTTTCGTGACATGCGGTCCCTTATTAAAGTTAGAATTTTAATCGCAGGATATCTAATAGATGAACCATTGACAATGGTTTTCTATAAAATATTAAACATAAGTATTTTAAGACAAAAATCCAGCACTTAATCAGTATGATTGCTAATTTTCTTGCATCGGTTTTATCCGTTGGCTATAATGAAAAACACCAAACGAGGAGCATCCTATGAAAATTACCGATAAAATCTTGAGCATCCCACCTTATATATCTACATCTTGGAAAAACATCGTTTCTCTTCACGTTGAGTCACAACCTTTCGGACATGTTCTAGTTATCGAACTTATCACAGGATCGAAGGTTGGTATCCCTAATCTAGATCGTCCTATCATTGAAAAAGTCTTTGAATCTCATGCGCAAGTTGTGGAAGATGAAAGCAAAAATAAACAAGGTGGCCTTATGACCGCTGCAATTCCATTTCCTTTTACATTCCCCAATTTAGAAGGCCTCACTTCGATGATTCAGCATAATGATGAGCAAAAAGAAAGCCCGCCCCTTCCGACAGAAATGTTAGAGCGCATCGCTGAGATGACAAAGGGGCTTCTTCCAGAAGATCTTTCAACGATCCAACAACCCGAGCCCAATTGCAACTGCCCGCATTGTCAAATCATGAGAGCTGTTTTAGGCCCTCAAGAAACACCGGCAGCCATTGAAGAAGTTGTCACAGATGAAGATTTAAAATTCCGAACATGGGATATTAAACAAGAAGACGACAAACTTTATTCAGTTACTAATCCGCTTGATAATAAAGAGCATTATAATGTGTTTCTAGGTGACCCTCTTGGTTGTACATGCGGCATTAAAAACTGCGAACACATCCAAGCAGTACTAAAAAGTTAAAGAGCCATTCCTGTTGTGATTTTCTTGAGAGAATTTTGAAAATTTGTGCGTTAGTTTATTCCATTATAAAAAAGACCAATATACGCAGTTTATATGGTTTTTTTATAATGGAATAAACTAACGCACAAATTTTTCGAAATTAACCGAGAAAGCACAACAGGAGTGGCTCAAATTTGTTTTCTGTGGAGTTAAAAAACCTTAATCTCTTAGAATGACGATCAACTACATTCTTATAGATTTAGGAGGATTTTCCACATGTCTAAACGTTATACGGCGCCATTGCTTTTCGGAATCTGCTGTCTTTCAATCGCTCATGGCGATGATTCAGGAGAGATTTCGGCTTTAGCTCCTTCTGCCATTGAACCCGTTGAAATTACAACATCTGCAGTACCAGAGCCTTTCTTTGTTCAGCCAATTGTTGAACATACGCCTGCAGTTGCGATCGTTGAAAGACCTTTTACTCCGTTCACAGGAAAAGTTAAAGGAAGAAAAGTGCGCCTGAGAGCCACCGCTGATTTAGAAGGTCGTGTTGTTAAAGAATTGAACCGTCAAGATCTTCTGGTCATAGTTGGAGAGAAAGGAGATTTTTATTCTGTGGAGCCTCCTGCCGGCACTAAAGCGTACGTGTTCAGAAGTTTTGTTCTCGATGGAGTTGTTGAAGGAAATCGTGTCAATGTCCGTCTAGAGCCTTCTCTTGATGCACCTGTCATTGGCCACCTCAATAGCGGTGATCATATTAAAGGAACTCTTAGCTCTCTCAATAATAAGTGGTATGAAATTTCCCCTCCTCCAGGAACTCGTTTTTACGTTGCAAAAGAGTATATCGATTCTATCGGTGGACCTGAAGTAAAAACACAAATCGACAAGCGCCGCTTGGCAGCTGAGCAGCTTTTGGATGCAGCAACACTTTTAACTCAAGCCGAAATGAAAAAATCATTCCGCGAAATGGACATCGACCGCATCAAGCACAACTATCAAACCATCATGAACGAATTTACAGAGTTTCCTGATCTTTGCGACAAAGCAAAAGAGGGCTTTAATGCACTTCAAGAAGAGTACACTCAGCGCAAGATTTCTTATTTAGAAGAAAAAGCTGAAGGAAAAATCTCTTCTGGCGAAGTATTTTCAAGCGATAGCGCTCAGATTACAATGAACCCAACAGATCGCATGAAAATGTGGGAGCCTGTTGAAGAGTCTCTTTATTTGTCATGGTCCTCCCGCAATGATGATCGCTCTCAAGACGAGTTCTACGACGAGCAGCGTCAAGCAGGGACTGTTCTGACAGGAATTGTAGAGCCTTACGTATCCCCTGTTAAGCGAAAACCAGGTGATTATGTCTTAAAAGACAAAGAACTCACCAAAGCTTACCTATACAGTACTCATATCAACCTGCAAGAGTTTGTAGGTAAAAGAGTCACTGTCTTGGTCGCTCCTCGTTCAAACAATAATTTCGCATTCCCCGCTTATTTCGTTCTTTCCGTTGAATAAGCGATTCTATTAAAATAAGAGGAGGATTAGCTTAAAAGTTAATCCTCCTTAATTTATGAACCTATCCCGCTATTGTAAAACACAGCATTTCGCGGCTTTTTCCGCATCTTCTGTAGCCACTTCTTGGTCTACTTATTCAAGCATGTCCTACGAAGTGGCTTCAAAATCTGCGAAAAAACACATCGAAAATCAAAATTTTAGGTTATCGGGATAGCTTCATGGAATATAGAGACTGGGCCTATCAAATCCTTACATCGGACCGCCTTGAAGATAAGCTCTCTTGTCCTGAAAAATTGACAGATGAAAAGCCAGGCGCCCCGCTTCTCATTGCAGAACCCGTCCGCTCGTCTAGTCTTCGCTTTCAAAAGCACACACGAAAAGATCGGCTGCCTTCTCTTCTCGCGCTTGGACATGCGGACAAACGAGCCGTCTGCCTCCACCGCTTTGCAGGCCATGAGCTGCTAGCTGTTGAAATCATGGCCCATGCGCTGCTTGCCTTCCCCGATGCCCCTAAAAACTTTAGAAAAGGGTTAGCTCACACTCTCAAAGAAGAACAAGAGCATGTCCGGCTTTATATCCAGCGGCTAAATAGCATGGGGGTTCATTTTGGGGACCTACCCCTCTATCGGCACTTTTGGTCGTATGTCCATTACATTACAACGCCTCTAAAATACCTCAGCATGATGAGCCTGACCTTTGAAATGGCCAACCTTGATTTTGCACCTATCTATGGGTCAGCCTTTGCAGCCCATGGAGATCTTGAGTCTGAAAAACTCATGAAACAAATTTTTAATGATGAGATCCAGCACGTCGCCTTCGGTGCGAAATGGCTTAAAAATCTCAAAGATCCTGCTGTATCTCCTTGGGAAACATGGATTAAAAATATTCATCACCGTATCACTCCTTCAAGAGCTAAAGGACCTACCTTCTATCCGGACCACCGCCGTTTAGCGGGCCTTGACGAAGAATGGATTAATTCTCTAAATAATTTTTAATATCAAAATTAAAATCAGTTTTATTAATTAAATTTAACTAACTTTTATGTTATAATTTCATTTGTTCTAACAAATCAACAAAGAAGGAATACAATGAATTCAATTAATTTTTATCAAGGCGCAAAAATCTTAGCTGCTGGACTCGGTACAAGCTACGTTACCAACTACATTGGGAATAAAGCTGCGAAATATTTCAAAGTCGATAAAAAAGCGTATACAAACACCATTCTCAAAACAATCTCTTTTGTTACAGGCGCTGCTGCTGCTGCATTCACTGCTCGTCATTTGGGCGTTATTTCTTTCTCATTAAAGAATTTTTCATTTCTCTCTAAAGCTGCTGCTCAAACTTCAGCTGCAACACCTTCACCTATTGCATTAGCATCAGAAGATAGCCCTGATTATCTTGAGCAATTAGCGGAACGATTTACAGCTAAATCACAACAGAAACAAAGCGTAAACTAATTTCTCCTACAGGTCCCCTTCTTGAGCAGTTTTAAGCTCGGCTGATACAAACGGCCGAGCTGTCTGATCAACGAAGGGGATTTCTTTTAATGGCTGCAAAGAACTGGCAGCTCCTAAATCACTAAATTTCCGAGCTGATGATAAAACGTTTCTTTCTAAAGATCCGGTTGCTTGATTAAATGCCGTGATGGCTTGATCGAGTGCTTTTCCTAAATGGTTCCAATGTCCTGTCAGATCCGATACTCTTTTATAAAGCTCTTGGCCCAGCTCGCTGACTCGCTCTGCATAGCGGGAAAGACTCTCTTGTTTCCAGCCATAGGCCACCGCTTTTAGAAGCGCGATCAGTGTCATGGGAGTTGCTAAGATCACCCCTTGAAGTGCTGCTGATTCCATGAGAGTGGGATCGGTTTCTAAAGCTGCTGCAAAAATAGTTTCAGAGGGAAGAAAGAGAACTACGAATTCAGGTGTCGGCTGAAAATGTTCCCAATAGTTCTTTTTTCCTAAGATATTAATATGATCTTTGAGCTGCTTGGCATGGTGCTTGAATTTTTCAGCTCTAGATAGTTCATCGGTTTGATCAACACCCTCTAGATAGGCTTCTAAAGGAACTTTCGCATCAATGACAACCTGCCTCTGTCCTGGGAGCTTGATAATTAAATCAGGCTTCCTGCGGATGCCGTCAGTAATCTCAAATCCCTGCTCGATAAAATCGCAGTGCTCGATCATGCCAGCTAGCTCAACGACACGTCTGAGCTGTATTTCCCCCCACCTTCCTCTCCCTGCAGGTGACCTTAAGGCTCTAGAGAGTTTGGATGTTTCTGATTTCAGCTGATGTTCGGTTTCAATCAGAGCTTTTAGTTGGTGTTTCATCGCGCCATGATCAGTTTTACGCTCTGCTTCTAAAGTGCGTAGCTGATTTTCGAGCTTAGACAGCATTTCTTTAAGTACTGCACGCTTTTCTTCTTCCTCTTCCATAGCTTTTTCTTGTGCTTGCGAATACGATTCTTTGGAAATCTGTGTATAGGCAATTTCTAGCTCTTCTTGGGAACGGATTTTTTGCTCTGCTATGAGACATCTTAAAAGCAGACGGTGATACCTATATCCTAAAAAAATCAAAGTTAGACAAAGAACACCGACTAAATAAATCACTCGTTTTCCTCATCTTCTGGCTCAAAGTCTTCGAGAGTTTTTGATTTTTTTCCTGCAATCAGCCGGATTGTTGAAAGAATCACCCCCAGAATAATATATCCCCATGTCACCCCTAAGAGCACAACGGGAAGGAAGTGTAAAATTCCATAAAGAATAAAAATGGCAATAATGACCATCATGAGAAGCAGCTGAACGGAGGGGAGTTTAAAATGAAGTGTTTTAAGGCTTGGAAACTTCCAGCGGCTTACCATTAATAGTCCTAAAACGATCCAGATGCAAGTTAATACAATTGCAGATGAGGGGCTTGAAAGATGGAGCCACTTTTCTTCAAAGGTCGAAACAAAGAAAAGGTTTGTGGCAACCGCTGCAATGGCAGCTGCAGGTATAGGAAGGCCTGTAAAATTCTTCTTCTGTGCAGCCTCTTCTTCGATATTTCCCTTACTCAAGGCTGCTTTCACGTTAAAGCGAACCAACCTTAAAACCCCGCAAATGGAATAGGTCATCGCCCCGAAAATGGCAAAGAATGAAAGCCCTGTCCCCTGCTCTAGCGACAGGCTTTTAAGCAACAGAACCGAGGGAGCCACCCCAAATGTCACAGCATCAGATAGCGAGTCAAAAATGACCCCAAATTCGCTTTCTGCCTTGATCACCCTTGCAACAGCTCCATCTAGCACATCTGCTACAGCTGCAACCAAAAGGAGCAAAAGCGAGGTAAATAGCACATGATAGCTTCCCTCTCCAGGCTCTACCATATTAATCTTAAAAATTACAAATAACCCGCATGCCAGACCAAAGGCTGTAATGGCATTGGGAATAAAATAAACCCGTTTTTTCATAAAACCTCAATATTAGCCGATTCTAAAGGATTGAAGGAAATTGTGAAACTCCTTATGTCTCAGCTTATGACACACTATACCTGGCAGACAGCCTTTGACCATGTGCAAGAAAAGGGACCCCAAAAGATTGTGTCTCTTTTTAAGCTAGGGCTCAAAGAGATGCCCCGTCTAGAAAGGACTTTTGCCAGTCCCCTTCAGCAGGAACATAAAGCCGCGAGAGACGAGGTTTTGGCCTTGTTTTCTAGGATCGATCAAGAAATGAACCGTGAAATCGCAGAATCCAACCTTACCCCTGAAGAGTTTTCCCAGGCTGTAAAAAAGGCGACCAACTTCACCCAAGAAGAATGGGGCCAGCTCGCTAGAGTCCCCGAGCTTATCGGCAAGCACCATACGGAGCTATTTGCTCAAAGAGCCTTCAATACCCCTCGAAAAAGAAGCCCCTATTTCAAGGTTTAACCCTCTCTCTATCAATAAGATAGCAAACACTTAAGCATTAAGCACTTCTTTAAATACTCATTATAAGCTAATTACAACTATTTATAAAAATTAATTGAAATTCAAAACAATTATTGTTACTATTATAGAAGATAGGGAGATAATAATTATGAAACATAATAAATTCATGGATCTGTTAGATAAAATCTTTGATAAACCGGAAAGCGTTAATATGGCTCAACTCGAGTCTTTGCTTTTTGAAACTTTAAAATTCTTTGATTCTGTCCGAGAAAGAATGACTTCTAAAGACAGCGAAGAGCGTGATAGAGCGATGCAAGATGCTGTCGAGATGCAAGAAAGGCTGAATAAGCTGACAGAAACCATCTATGCAAAAACCGGCCTCACAAAAGAAAAAGCTCAACAAATCCTAGCTAACCCTGCTAACTTTAAGCCGGAAGACTGGGAAAAAATGAAGAACATGGAAAAAGAGCTCGCTCATTTCAATAACACTCTCTAAACTCTAGAGATCTGTAGCCTCCTACATAAGCGGTCAAAATGAAAGTTTTGACCGCTTTTTTTATACAGAGATTCCTCTATTCCCCCTGCCACTTACCCTATGTTATGGGACCGACCTTAACAATTCGGCAAGATAGCAGGATAATATCATCAATTGATTGTTAATGAGTTATAATTAATTGGTTTTCATCATTATCTATATCGCGCTTAATTTGAATAACTTAAAGATTTGTAAATTTTTAACTAATTGATTGTTAATAATATAAATATTAATTATTAAGATTTAAATTAATTTTGACTAAATAATTATTATTATGTTAAACTAATGTTAGAAGTAATAGAAGCTAATAAAAAAGGTAATAAATAATATGTCAGGTTTAGGTGTACATAATACTCCCCCAGGTGCTAACGTCGGCAGCTCTACAGGCGGCTCAGGCGTCAGCGGTGATGGCATTACATGGCCTTATAACCCAAATGGTCAAACACCCGATTTTAACATTAACTGGAACAGTAACCCACCTCCGACTGCTCAACAGGTTGAAGCGGAATACGAAGCTCTTGTTAACTGGTTAAAGAACAACACAGGTTCGCCTGCGTTCTATAACGGTAGTATTTTGCTCCTCCAGATGACAGTTGATATCGGTCAGCATTTAGGAAGTTTTAGTGCTTCTGCCCAATCACAACTCGAAAGCTTTTTAGGCAACCAGATTGGTACTGGCGATAACAAGCTCTTTTTACAGATGATTGTTCAGATTGCAGCTGAAGCTGCCGCTGTTCAGTCTGATAATGGTCAAGACGGTTACAATAACGCAACTGCCTTCTTAAATGAGCTTAAAAACGCGACCCAAGGTCTAGCTAACGTTCCTCCTTTTAACGCGATTAACAGCCAAGCGACAGATGAACTCAATAACAATAGCGATAGCTCGATCTACTCTTGGATTTTCGGCTCTAGCGATGGTACTGTGAAAGCTCACTGGGCAGAAATTCCTAATGCCAATGGCGGCTATACCCAATCTTGGGTGGATGATGAAGGCGCTGGCGGCTGGGATCCTACGATTAACGGTCAGCAAGCGATGTCTTTTGCGCAGTTTACAATGGATGCTCAGTTTGAGCTCGGTAGCGCAATTTCAGCTTCGCAAAGCGCGAGTGCTAACTCAACGATTAATGCCTATTACCAAACCCAAATTCAAGCTCTTGTAGCTGAATTCAAAGGCAACCCATGGGCGCTATTAACAGCTCTGATGGGTCTTATTAACCAACGCGACCAAGATACGGGTGCGGCTATTAACGGTTATGGCGGAACATTGAGCATCCTGCAGCAAGCTAACGGTTATATTCAAAAGATGCTTGGGGATATCTCTGGATCCTCTGTAACTCCTGCGAATATTGCGGACTTTTATACTCAATTGCAGAACCTGAAAAACCTCGTTTTAAACGACCCTGCTCTTTCTTCTGTCGCTTCTCAGCTTGAAGCCGATATTGGAACGATCAACGGAAACTCGGTCAGCTTTAATGAAGCCAATGGAGACAGCCCCCCAACATGGACAAATCAAACTGCGGGATATTATAACTTCCCTCCAGGCGCACATGTTACATTCAACGGACAGCAGATAACAGTTCCTCCTAACGGAGTCATCTACGTCCCTGCTGGCACTACTGTGGTTGTGGGCGGTCAAGGAAATGATCAAGACCAAAGCTTTACTTTTGGTCAGCTGGCTGCAATGGGTGATTATGGCGATATTGCATCTCAAATGTCACAATGGGAAAACGGCGGCGGATCTGGGACTAACTGGTCAGGAACTGTTATGTCGAACTTTACAAACGGCGTGACTGGTATCCAGACCTTGATGAACAGCCCTTCGGCAGCTATACAGCAAGAGATAACAAACGATACAAATACTGAGCAGGCTGAAGAGAACTTTATGAAACAAGCCCTTCAAAGTATTACGAATGTCAACCAACAAGTTATGCAGCTCGTTGCTTCGACGATTGGTTAATTTAATAAAATAATAAATAAAAAAAGGAAATTATTATGTCTAGTATTAGTAGCATCTCTGTTAGCGATATGGCAGTAAGTTCAATGGATCTGAATAGTTATTTAGACCAGATGTACGACCTCCAAGCTGAAATGCAAGCCGATATATCAAGCCAATCAAACTCTCAACAGTTTAACTCAGAACAAAATGCATCGAGCCAAGCAGTGGGATTACAGAATATCGACCCTAATGCAATGAAGTGTTAACAAATTAATAATAAATAAAAATAAGGAATAATAATATGTCTACAATTACCAATACAACCCCAGCCCCATCAGGGTCACAAGGTATTTTGATCAGCGTCTCTTCTAACGTCGCTGCAGCTCTTATGAGTATGGTCAACTATTTACAATCTACTTATAACCTGCAAGCTGCAGATACTCAATTGCAAGCCGCGATTTCTAACGAAGAAACTACCATTGTGCAGCAATTTGAAGCGCAAGAAAACGCACCAGGTGGAAATCTCTACGAGTTAGAACACCTGGATTCTACTACTGATAAAAACTATTCTGGTGACGTATCAAATTACTCCACTCGTTTTGGCGCTGACCAAGCTGCGAACCAAGCTCTGACAAAAGGGATGGATGCGAACAATACAACTGCTCAAAACACTATGAACTCTAACTCTCAAGGCCAACAAGGTGTCATTACGACAATGCAATCTCTCTTAGCAATCGGCTCAAACTTAGTTGCGGCTCTTAGAGGATAATAGTTAATAATAATCAATAATTAAGGATATTTTATGGCACCATTAATTCAACTCGATGATTTAGGCAGCGGAGCTCCTGTCACCTTGACGCCTGTACCAACTGCTGGCGATCAAACATCGCGTGCTGCGATGATGCAGCTGATTTACCAGCTCATGCTCTTGATTGGTGAAAATATGAGTAAGCTCCAAGCAGCTCAATCTCAACTCCAAGAAGACCAAGAAACCATTGCTCAAGCACAAGCGACAGGCGCTCAAGTTAACGCAAAGAACATGGCAGATCAGCTTGAGAAGATCCAAGAAGAGCAACAAAAAGCTAAATTATGGGACGTTTTAAAATACATTGGTGCTGCTATTGCACTTGCCGTCGGCGGCCTTCTTTGTTCAACTGGTGTTGGATTTCTCCTGCTTGCAGCAGTGACAGCTTTTGTATCTAGCCCGCTCTTTACAATGGCGACAACAGCATTGGCTACAGCGATTCAAAATGCCGATCCTAACATGTCTTCAACCTGGGCAAATATCATTGCTCAAGTTATCGTTCTTGTGATTGTTATCGTGGTATCTTTAGGAACAGAGGCTGCTGCTTCTGCTGTCCGCGCTGCAACGACAGTGGGTGAAGATGTGGGTACAACTGCTTTAACAGATGCAGGCGATGAGGTAGTAGATGAGTTAACTCAAGATGCTGCAGAAGAGCTCGGTGAGAACACGACAAACACCCAGAGCACTAGCAGCAAACCTACTTTTACGAATGCATCTACACAAGCGATTTTACAAACGCTGATGGCTTCTAACTTAGTTCCAGAACTTGTTGACGAGATTCCTGGTGCTAAAAAACACCCTTGGATTGGAATGCTTGTATCAATCATTGTCCAAATCTTGGCTACAATTGCTACTATGAATTTCTCTTCAGTGCTTGAGTCAAGTGACAGTTTTCTGTCTAATATCCTTACGAAATTTGGCCTAGCATCAAAAGTGGGCCAATCACTTGTACAGGGCGGTATACAGCTAACTGGTGAAGCGTTTAATGCAACTGGATCGATTGGAGGGGGCATCAACTTACTCAATCAAAGTAAGTTTCAAAAGGCCCTTGCCCCGATTGAAGCACTGCTATCCTTTATGCAAGGATTCTCTCAAATTATGACACAGCTTTCATCGCAAGCTCAAGAGTCTTCAAAACAGACAATGAAAGCGCTTGAAGGAATCTTTAACATCAACTTCTCTGCAGATATGCAAGCCTGTGTTCAAGCGCAACAATCGTATCAAGGTTAAAAATAATAAATTAATAAGGAGTATTTATGACATTACAATACCAACCCAGTGCAGCAGGAATCTCTTGGCTCACAATGTGTGAGAACTTAAGCAATAGAATGCAGATGGAGCAAGAGTTCTTAGCGATCTCTGCAACTACAACTGGAATTCAAGCAGAGTTGACGACATTATCTTCAACTCAAACTTTGGCTGAGTTAAATGACCAAGCAAACGGTCTACAGCAACAGGCTAATATGCAAATTGCCGGTGCAGCAGTTGGAATAGTGACTTCTCTTGGTACTTTTAGCTTAGGTCTTGGACTCTCTAAAAACTCTTCTACCAACACAAATGAAAGTAGTGTGACAGTAGAACAGAAGCAAAATGCGCCTGTCGCTTCTCCTCCACTAAATCAGGATGGCACACCAATTTCGGCGACAGTAGACGTGCAACCATCTCCAAATCCTGATGTAAAAGGAACAGGCACACCTGCTGCCACAAATGCTGCTTCTCAAGAACAGACAATGAGTCTTCATGCTAAAATGCTCTTGGAGCATGGAACAACTATTGGCGGTATGCTCCAGTCAGGAATGAACGCTGGCGGTCAATCATTGCAAGCTCAAGCCACAGCTAAACAAGCGCAAGATAAGGCGCTGGAAGTAGAGGCTCAAGGTATTGCTTCAGTGATGAACTCTCAGCAACAAATGACAGCTGCGAACATTAACAGCTGTGATACATTCTATAATAACGCTGAAGGAAACTTCACAACGGTTATTCAAGTCTCTGCCGTTCGTGGATAAGATACTTGGTCACCTCTGTTCTTACGAGCCCGCACAAGTTGTGCGGGCTTTTTTTTTGACTTAAATTAGATCAAAAGAGCAAACTGCTTGGCTCCTTTTTTGGTTTGATGTTGTTCGTAATCCTTTCATATTCTTGTGCTTGAATTAAGTTCTCTTTTTTTGTAGACTTTAGTCCACTTCCTACTATATATGGTGTGTTTAGAGGGCAAACGCTACTAGAGATGGTAGATCGCCTCCTAGACGAAACGCATTACTAAAGTGTCTTTGTAAAAAACGAGATCGACAAGGTCTCACATAAAAAAGAGTTGTTTATGACAAAAAAATTAACCTCCACACAAGATTTAATCAGCGCCATCAAAGATAAAGGTGGTAAACCTGACATTACCCGCTTTACTGTCGTCAAAAGAAATGGAACGATTGTTCCTTTTCATCGAGATCGAATTGATCGAGCCATTGATCTGGCTTTTCATGATACGAAAAAAGTCCCTTTTGAGACGCCGCTATCTGATGAGTGGCTGCAAGTGGTTAAACTGGTGGCAGACCGTGTGATTGAACAACTCTACACGCTTGCGACCAAAGGAGCCAGCCTGACGGTAGAAGGGATCCAAGATATCGTTGAAATCACTCTGATGAAAATGGGGCATCATGATGTCGCCCGAGACTATATCATCTACCGCGATCAGCATAAAAACTTAAGGGACGACTCCCCTCTTAAACTCAAAGTCTACCGAAAAGATGGGACGATGGTCCGTTTCAATCCGATGAAAATTGCCTCTTCGATCGAAGACGCCTTTAGAAAATCAGAAAAA
>JACCDZ012074843.1_pt1 | contig 14180 bp, 28 predicted proteins | sample 7449551 | NCBI WGS metagenome assembly JACCDZ01 (sample SAMN15323452, study PRJNA562643) | freshwater metagenome | isolation source: river surface water | place: USA:Blue River Watershed | collected 2017-08-18
CCCAAAAGCATCTGGAAGACCTTCAGCGCATATTTTCAGGGGTTTGTTGCTGTTCGGCTGATTTTGCAGCACAGCAATCGCCAGATGGCGTGACAGTACTCCAAAAGCGAACCCCCGCTTAAAAGCAGGGGTTCGTCAGCAGCCTGAGCCGGGCATGCCCGGCTTTTTGTTGCAGACCCGAAGTCTTACTCAGCAGCTTCAACCTGACCAGTAACCGGACGGTCTACCAGCTCGACGTAAGCCATTGGAGCATTATCACCAGCACGGAAGCCGCACTTGAGAATACGCAGGTAACCGCCGTTGCGGGTGGCATAACGCTTGCCGAGATCGTTGAAAAGCTTGCCAACGGCTTCTTTAGAACGAGTACGGTCAAATGCCAAACGACGATTGGCGACGCTGTCTTCCTTGGCCAAAGTGATCAGCGGCTCAGCAACACGACGCAGTTCTTTGGCTTTCGGCAGGGTGGTTTTAATCAGTTCGTGCTCGAACAGCGACACCGCCATGTTCTGAAACATGGCCTTGCGGTGTGAGCTGGTCCGGCTGAGGTGACGGCCACTTTTACGATGACGCATGATTGAAATTCCTTACCAAACTTTAGGTTCGGTGATTACGGATGATCAGGCGATAGCCTTATCATCCTTCTTCAGACTTGCCGGCGGCCAGTTATCCAGACGCATGCCGAGCGACAGACCACGAGAGGCCAAAACATCCTTGATCTCAGTCAGGGATTTTTTGCCCAGATTCGGAGTCTTCAACAACTCAACTTCGGTACGCTGAATAAGATCACCGATGTAGTAGATGTTTTCTGCCTTGAGGCAGTTCGCCGAACGCACGGTCAGTTCAAGATCATCCACAGGACGCAGCAGAATTGGATCAATTTCGTCTTCTGGAGCGGAAACTACGGACGGAACATCACCTTTAAGGTCGACGAAGGCAGCCAACTGCTGTTGCAGAATGGTCGCTGCACGACGAATAGCCTCTTCGGGGTCGAGAGTACCGTTAGTTTCAAGATCGATAACCAGCTTGTCGAGGTTAGTACGCTGTTCAACACGCGCATTCTCAACAACGTAGGCAATACGACGTACCGGACTGAAAGTAGCATCAAGCTGCAGACGACCAATACTGCGCGTTTCGTCCTCTTCACCCTGACGTGCATCTGCCGGCTCGTAACCACGACCGCGACAAATCTTCAACCGCATGCTCAAGGCACCGTTGCTCGCCATGTTCGCGATAACGTGATCGGGATTAACGATCTCGACATCATGATCAAGCTGAATGTCTGCCGCAGTGACAACACCCGAACCCTTCTTGACCAGGTTCAGTGTAACCTCATCGCGGCCGTGCAACTTGATAGCCAGGCCTTTCAGGTTCAGAAGGATCTCGATGACATCCTCCTGCACACCCTCAATGGCACTGTACTCATGAAGCACACCATCAATCTCGACTTCGACAACAGCAGCGCCGGGCATCGAAGACAACAGAATGCGCCGCAGCGCGTTACCCAGCGTATGCCCGAAACCACGCTCGAGAGGCTCAAGGGTGATTTTGGCGCGGGTAGAACTGACTACCTGAACGTCAATATGACGGGGTGTCAGGAACTCATTTACCGAACTCTGCATGGATACACCTATGTTCTAGCTCTTACTTGGAGTAGAGCTCGACAATCAGGTTTTCGTTGATGTCGGCGGACAAATCACTGCGGGCCGGCACACTCTTGAACACACCAGACTTCTTGTCAGAATCCACTTCTACCCATTCAACACGTCCGCGCTGAACACACAGATCAAGAGCCTGAGCGATACGCAGCTGGTTCTTCGACTTCTCGCGAACAGCTACTACGTCTCCAGCTTTAACCTGGTACGAAGGGATGTTTACAGTGCTGCCATTAACGCTGATGGTTTTGTGCGATACCAGCTGGCGGGACTCAGCGCGAGTTGCGCCGAAACCCATACGGTAAACAACGTTGTCCAGTCGGCATTCGAGAATCTGCAGCAGGTTTTCACCAGTAGCGCCCTTCTTACGGGCAGCTTCTTTGTAGTAACCGCTGAACTGACGCTCGAGAACGCCGTAGATACGACGAACTTTCTGCTTTTCACGCAACTGCAAACCGTAATCCGAGAGGCGACCACGGCGTGCGCCATGGATACCAGGCGCCGATTCGATGTTGCACTTGGATTCCAGCGCGCGCGCACCACTCTTCAGAAAGAGATCTGTGCCTTCACGACGGGACAGTTTGCATTTGGGACCAATGTAACGAGCCATCTTTCACTGTCTCCTATTACACGCGACGCTTTTTCGAAGGACGGCATCCGTTATGCGGGATGGGGGTCACATCGGTAATGCTAGCGATCTTGTAGCCGCAAGCGTTCAAAGCACGCACAGCGGATTCACGGCCCGGACCAGGGCCTTTGACGTTCACGTCGAGATTCTTGAGTCCGTATTCCAGTGCAGCCTGACCAGCGCGCTCCGCAGCGATCTGCGCGGCGAACGGGGTGCTTTTACGGGAACCACGGAAACCAGAACCGCCCGAGGTAGCCCAGGAAAGAGCATTACCCTGACGGTCAGTGATGGTCACGATGGTGTTATTGAAAGACGCGTGAATGTGGGCGATCCCATCAACCACTGTCTTTTTGATTTTTTTACGGGGACGAGCAGCAGGCTTAGCCATGACTTATTTCCTGTCGATTCGCGGGCGCAATTACTTGCGGATCGGCTTACGCGGGCCTTTACGGGTACGCGCGTTAGTCTTCGTACGCTGACCACGAACAGGCAAGCCACGACGATGACGCAGACCGCGGTAGCAGCCCAGATCCATCAAACGCTTGATGTTCATGTTTAACTCACGACGCAGATCACCTTCTGTTGTTAGCTTGGTGACTTCGCCGCGCAGCAGTTCGATCTGCTCGTCAGACAGATCCTTGATTTTTGCCGCTGGATTTACTCCAGTAGCAGCGCAGATACTCTGCGCAGTTGTGCGACCGACACCATAGATGTAGGTCAGCGAGATAACAGTATGCTTGTTATCCGGAATGTTAACGCCTGCAATACGGGCCATTCAGTGGAACTCCAATTGACAGCTATCTACGCCCAAGAAGCCAAGAAAAGGGCGCGAGATATTAACGCTGTAATAAACAAGAATCAACCCGGCAGCGCACTAGCTGTCGGGCTCAAACGCTTAATTCACACTCAGCCTTGGCGCTGCTTGTGACGCGGCTCCGCGCTGCAGATCACGCGAACAACACCTTCGCGTCGAACAATCTTGCAGTTGCGGCACATCTTCTTGACCGATGCACGAACTTTCATCAGTAACTCCTAGAACCTTACGGGATAATGTCAGCGAAGCATTCCGCTGCCGTAGCCCTTCAGGTTGGCTTTCTTCATCAGGGAATCATATTGATGTGAAACGAGGTGTGACTGAACCTGCGACATAAAGTCCATGACAACCACAACAACGATCAACAACGAGGTCCCACCGAGGTAGAACGGAACGTTTGCTGCCACCACAAGAAACTGGGGTAACAAACATACGGCCGTCATATACAAGGCACCGAACATGGTGAGACGGGTCAGAACGCCATCAATATAACGCGCTGACTGTTCACCCGGACGAATACCCGGAATAAATGCACCAGACTTCTTCAGGTTCTCTGCAACATCCTTAGGGTTAAACATCAACGCCGTATAGAAGAAGCAGAAGAAAATGATACCGGCACTAAACAACAAAATATTCAGCGGCTGCCCTGGAGCGATCGACTGAGATACATCCTGAAGCCAACCCAAGCCCTCGGCCTGACCAAACCAGGAGCCAAGAGACGCAGGGAACAACAGAATGCTACTTGCAAAAATGGCCGGAATGACACCCGCCATGTTCACCTTCAAAGGCAGGTGACTCGTTTGCGCAGCAAAAACCTTACGACCCTGCTGACGCTTAGCGTAATGCACGGCAATACGCCGCTGACCACGCTCAATAAACACCACAAAACCAATGATGGCGATCGCCAGCATGCCGATGGCAACCAGAGCAAAAATATTGATATCACCCTGACGGGCAGACTCAAAAGATTGACCTATTGCACTTGGCAAACCAGCAACAATTCCAGCGAAAATCAGCATTGAGATGCCGTTACCCACGCCGCGCTCCGTGATCTGCTCACCGAGCCACATCATGAACATCGCACCGGATACAAACGTGGTGACCGCCACAAAGTGGAAGCCAAAATCACCAGAGAACGCCACGCCTTGAGCCGCAAGCCCGAGAGACATCCCCACAGCCTGCAAAATCGCCAGCGCTAACGTTAGATAACGCGTGTACTGACTAATTTTGTGGCGACCAGACGCACCTTCCTTTTTCAACTGCTCGAGTGCCGGACTGACCGCGGTCATCAACTGCATGATGATCGATGCCGAAATGTACGGCATGATCCCCAATGCGAAGATGGACATACGCTCAAGCGCGCCACCCGAGAACATGTTGAACAGGCTAAGGATGGTCCCCTCATTCTGCTGGAACAGTGCAGCCAGACGCTCAGGGTTGATACCCGGAACTGGAATATGAGCACCGATCCGATAGACAACTATCGCAAGCAACAAAAACCGCAGACGCGCCCAAAGTTCGGACAGACCACCATTGCTTAACGAAGAGAGAGCACCTTGCTTGGCCATTTATTCCTCGAACTTACCGCCAGCTGCTTCGATAGCCGCACGCGCACCCTTGGTGGCAGCGATACCTTTAAGGGTTACAGCACGACCAACTTCGCCAGACAGCATGACTTTTACACGCTGAATGTGCTGATTGATGATGTTGGCATCCTTAAGCGACTGCAGAGAGACGACATCGCCATCCACTTTTGCCAATTCGGATGTGCGCACTTCAGCGCGATCCATGGCCTTAAGGGAAACGAAACCGAATTTAGGCAGACGACGGTGAAGCGGCTGCTGGCCACCCTCGAATCCAGGGGCAATGGTGCCACCGGAACGAGAAGTCTGACCTTTGTGACCACGACCACCAGTCTTGCCAAGTCCGCTACCGATACCACGACCAGGACGCAGCTTTTCGCGACGGGCACCTGGCGCAGAACGCAAATCGTTCAGTTGCATGGATCAACCCTCCACACGAAGCAGGTAATAAGCCTTGTTCATCATTCCGCGATTCTCAGGAGTATCCTGAACCTCAACGGTGTGACCAATGCGACGCAGGCCGAGACCCTTAACGCAGGCTTTGTGATTGGCCAGACGACCACTCACGCTCTTGATGAGCGTTACTTTGACTGTATTAGCCATGATCAGATGATCTCCGCGACAGTCTTGCCACGCTTGGCCGCAATACTTTCTGGCGACTGCATGTGCTTGAGCCCTTTGAAAGTGGCGTAAACCACGTTCACCGGGTTGGTCGAACCGTAGCACTTGGCAAGTACGTTATGTACACCGGCAACTTCCAACACGGCGCGCATAGCACCACCAGCAATGATGCCGGTACCTTCGGATGCAGGCTGCATGTAAACCTTCGACGCACCATGACCAGACTTGATGGCGTACTGCAAAGTAGTGCCATCCAGATCAACCTGGATCATATTGCGACGAGCAGCTTCCATGGCTTTCTGAATTGCTGCCGGGACTTCACGCGACTTACCGCGTCCAAATCCAACACGACCCTTACCATCACCAACAACAGTCAATGCTGTGAAAGTGAAGATACGGCCACCTTTAACGGTCTTGGCAACGCGGTTCACCTGAATCAACTTCTCGATGTAACCTTCGTCGCGCTTTTGCTCGTTATTTGCCATAACTTAGAACTCCAGTCCGCCTTCACGAGCAGCATCAGCCAGCGCCTTGACGCGACCGTGATACTTGAAGCCAGAACGATCGAATGCCACTTGAGTGACGCCAGCGGCTTTCGCGCGCTCAGCCACCAACTGACCAACCTTCTTGGCTGCATCTACGTTGCCAGTAGCAACATCACGCAGCTCTTTGTCCAGTGTCGAGGCGCTTGCCAAGACTTTGCCGCCGTCGGCTGAAATGACCTGAGCGTACATATGCTGCGAAGAGCGATACACGCAAAGGCGCACGGCTTGCAGCTCGTGCATTTTCAGGCGTGCTTTTCGAGCACGACGCAGACGAGTTACTTTCTTTATGCTCATTTGCTATGCCCTACTTCTTCTTAGCTTCTTTACGGCGGACGACTTCATCCGAGTAACGGACGCCTTTACCCTTGTATGGCTCTGGCGGACGGAAGTCGCGAATTTCTGCTGCCACCTGACCAACCAACTGCTTATCGATGCCCTTGATCAGGATATCGGTCTGACTTGGAGTTTCAGCGGTGACACCCTGAGGCAACTCGTAATCCACCGGATGCGAGAAACCCAGAGCAAGCGACAGAACCTGACCCTTGGCCTGAGCCTTGTAGCCAACACCAACCAGCTGCAGCTTGCGCTCAAAGCCCTGGCTGACGCCGAGAACCATGTTATTAACCAGCGCGCGAGTTGTTCCGGCCATAGCACGATTTTGCACATCGCCATTACGGGCAGCAAAACGCAACTCACCAGAATCCTGGGTTACTTCAACAGACGGATGAACATTCAGTTCGAGAGCACCCTTGGCACCCTTTACCGAAAGCTGCTGGCCAGCAATGCTGATTTCAACACCAGCGGGCAGCTTGACGGGGTTTTTAGCAACGCGAGACATGCTTATTCCCCCTTAGAACACTGTGCAAAGCACTTCGCCACCAACACCAGCGGCACGGGCCGAACGATCAGTCATCACACCTTTGTTGGTGGAGACAATCGAAACACCCAGACCACCACGAACTTTTGGCAGCTGATCGACGGATTTGTACTGGCGCAAGCCAGGACGACTGACGCGCTTAATTTCCTCGATGACCGGACGGCCCTCGAAATACTTAAGCTCGATGGACAACAGCGGCTTAGCTTCGCTGGTCACTTGGTATCCCGAAATGTAACCCTCGTTGCGCAGAACGCTGGCTACAGCCACCTTCAACTTGGAAGACGGCATGCTTACGACGGACTTTTCTGCCATCTGGGCATTACGGATACGAGTTAGCATGTCCGCTAACGGGTCCTGCATACTCATGGGCTAGGTGCTCCTAAAAAGATATGACCTTGCGGTCCTGGTCGCCAACTAAAAACCCCAGCAAAAGCCAGAGTCCGGCGAGCCGGCAATTCTAGTCAATAGTCAAAAATGAATCAAGCCCCAAAAGGGGCCTGATTCATTAAAACCGCTCTACCGATAGCAATGCTATCGGCAGGCAAGCAATTACCAGCTGGCTTTTTTCAAGCCAGGGACATCACCACGCATGGCAGCTTCGCGCAACTTGTTACGGCCAAGGCCGAACTTGCGATAAACACCGTGCGGGCGACCGGTAATGCGGCAACGGTTACGCAAGCGGGATTTGCTTGCATCACGCGGCTGCTTTTGCAGTGCTACCTGGGCTTCCCAACGCGCTTCCGGAGTGGCATTCGGATTGGCGATGGTAGCTTTTAGCTCAGCACGCTTCTTAGCGAACTTAGCTACCGTGAGTTGACGCTTCAACTCGCGGTTTTTCATGCTCATTTTGGCCATGTTCCTACTCCAATCAGTTACGGAACGGGAATTTGAAAGCACGCAGCAATGCGCGACCTTCATCATCGTTACGGGCAGTGGTAGTCAGGGTAATGTCCAGACCACGCAGCGCATCGATCTTGTCGTAATCGATTTCCGGGAAGATGATCTGCTCTTTCACGCCCATGCTGTAATTGCCACGCCCATCAAAGGACTTGGCATTCAGCCCGCGGAAGTCACGCACCCGCGGCAGAGAGATCGACAACAGACGATCCAGGAATTCGTACATGCGATCACGGCGCAGAGTGACCTTAACGCCAATTGGCCAACCTTCGCGAACCTTGAAACCAGCAATCGACTTGCGGGCATAGGTCACAACGGCTTTTTGACCGGTGATCTTTTCGATGTCAGCCACAGCATGCTCGATGATTTTCTTATCACCGATTGCCTCGCCGATACCCATGTTCAGTGTAATTTTGGTAACGCGCGGAACTTCCATCACGTTTGCCAGCTGAAGTTCTTCCTTCAGCTTGGGCGCGAGTTCTTTCCGGTAAATCTCTTTTAGTCGTGCCATGGTGTTCTACCTAGCAGTGCTCAAGCATCAACCGGCTTTTGGGTCGACTTGAAGACACGAATTTTTTTGCCTTCTTCTACTTTGAAACCAACACGATCAGCCTTGTTGGTTGCACCATTGAAGATGGCGACGTTGGAGACGTGTAATGGCGCCTCTTTTTCGACGATACCGCCTTGTACGCCCGACATCGGGTTAGGCTTGGTATGACGCTTGACGATATTGATCCCGCCAACGACCAAACGGTCGTCAGCGAGCACCTTCAGCACCTTACCGCGCTTGCCTTTGTCTTTACCGGCGATGACGATGATCTCGTCGTCACGACGAATCTTTTGCATGACGCCTTCTCCTTACAGCACTTCAGGGGCGAGCGATACGATCTTCATGAACTTCTCAGAACGAAGTTCACGAGTCACCGGCCCGAAAATGCGGGTACCGATCGGCTCTTGCTTGTTGTTCAAAAGAACAGCAGCGTTACCGTCGAAACGGATGATTGAGCCGTCCGGGCGACGAACACCGTGCCTGGTACGGACCACAACTGCGGTCATTACCTGACCTTTTTTAACTTTACCGCGTGGAATCGCTTCCTTAACGGTTACCTTGATGATGTCACCAATGCCGGCATAGCGGCGATGGGAACCACCCAGGACTTTGATACACATGACACGGCGTGCACCGCTGTTATCGGCCACATCGAGCATGGATTGAGTCTGAATCATGGTTTCTCACCTCAAACTTCAACAGCGCGCTCGACGACTTCAACCAAGGCCCAAGCCTTGGTCTTAGCCAGCGGACGGGTCTCGCGAATGGTGACAAGATCACCAATGCGGCACTGGTTGCTTTCGTCGTGGGCGTGCAACTTGGTCGAACGCTTCACGTACTTACCGTAGATCGGGTGCTTAACGCGACGCTCGATCATAACGGTGATGGTTTTGTCCATTTTGTCGCTGACCACACGGCCTGTCAGCGTACGGACGTCTATCTGAGCTTCACCCATAATTACTTACCTGCCTGCTGGTTGAGCACAGTCTTCACGCGAGCAATGTCACGCTTAACTTGCAAGAGCAGGTGAGACTGCCCCAACTGGCCAGTTGCCTTCTGCATACGCAGATTGAACTGGTCGCGCAGAAGACCGAGCAACTGCTCGTTCAATTGCTGCGCTGATTTACCACGAAGTTCATTCGCTTTCATCACATCACCGTCCGCTTAACAAAGGAGGTGGCGAGAGGCAGCTTCGCAGCAGCCAGAGCAAATGCTTCACGCGCCAGCTCTTCGGAAACACCCTCGATCTCATAGAGCACTTTGCCCGGCTGAATCTGGGCTACCCAGTACTCAACGCTACCCTTACCTTTACCCATACGAACTTCGAGTGGCTTCTTGGTAACAGGCTTGTCCGGGAAAACACGAATCCAGATTTTACCGCCACGCTTAACGTGACGAGTCAACGCACGACGCGCGGACTCAATCTGGCGCGCAGTCAGACGACCACGAGCAACAGCTTTCAAGGCGAACTCGCCGAAGCTGACCTTACTACCGCGCTGAGCCAGGCCACGGTTATGGCCAGTCATCTGCTTGCGGAATTTTGTACGCTTTGGTTGCAACATTTGGCGTACCCCTTACTTGGCAGCTTTCTTACGAGGAGCGGGCGCCAAAGGCTTCAGTTCTTCACGCAGGCCACCGATGACCTCGCCTTTGAAGATCCAAACCTTTACACCGATCACACCGTATGTGGTGTGCGCTTCGTAAGTTGCATAGTCAATGTCAGCACGCAGAGTGTGCAAAGGTACACGACCCTCGCGATACCACTCGGTACGGGCAATTTCAGCACCACCAAGACGACCGCTAACCTGGATCTTGATGCCCTTGGCACCAATACGCATGGCATTCTGAACCGCACGCTTCATAGCGCGACGGAACATTACGCGACGTTCCAGCTGCTGAGCCACGCTCTGTGCAACCAGCAGACCGTCGAGCTCCGGCTTGCGGATCTCTTCGATGTTGATGTGCACCGGCACACCCATTTGCTTGGTCAGGTCCTGACGCAGCTTCTCAACATCCTCACCTTTCTTGCCGATAACAATACCGGGGCGAGCAGTGTGGATAGTGATACGTGCGGTTTGAGCCGGGCGAGCAATGTCGATCCGGCTTACGGACGCGCTTTTTAATTTGTCTTGGAGATATTCACGCACCATCAGATCTGCGTACAAATAGTCCGCATAAGTCCGACCGCTGGCGTACCAGACGGAGGTGTGATCCTTGACGATTCCCAGGCGTATGCCAGTGGGATTTACTTTCTGACCCATCTGTTCGACTCCGTTACTTGTCCGCAACCTTGACAGTAATATGGCAAGACCGCTTGACGATGCGATCAGCGCGGCCTTTGGCACGCGGCATGATTCGCTTCAGCGAACGCCCCTCGTTTACGAAGACCGTTGAGACTTTGAGATCGTCCACATCGGCACCTTCGTTATGCTCTGCGTTGGCAACAGCCGACTCGAGCACTTTCTTGATAATCTCGGCTGCTTTCTTACTGCTGAAAGCCAGGAGATTAAGCGCTTCGCCTACCTTCTTCCCGCGAATCTGGTCTGCGACCAAGCGGGCTTTCTGGGCAGATATGCGAGCGCCCGACAACTTAGCGGCTACTTCCATTTCCTAACCCCTTAACGCTTGGCTTTCTTGTCCGCAGCGTGCCCACGATAAGTGCGGGTAGCAGCGAACTCGCCGAGTTTGTGGCCGACCATGTCTTCGTTCACCAGAACGGGGACATGTTGACGACCGTTATGCACGGCAATGGTCAGACCGACCATCTGTGGCAGAATCATGGAGCGACGCGACCAGGTTTTCACCGGTTTGCGATCGTTCTTTTCTGCCGCAATTTCGACCTTCTTCATTAGGTGAAGATCAATAAACGGACCTTTTTTCAGAGAACGCGGCACTGTCGTATACCTCTAATTACTTGCGGCGACGAACGATCATGTTATCGGTACGCTTGTTAGCACGGGTCTTCGCGCCCTTAGTCGGGAAGCCCCATGGCGATACCGGATGACGTCCACCAGAGGTACGGCCTTCACCACCACCATGCGGGTGATCGACCGGGTTCATAGCCACACCGCGAACGGTTGGCCGAACGCCACGCCAACGCTTAGCACCAGCTTTACCCAGCGAACGCAGGCTATGCTCGGAGTTCGAGACTTCACCCAAGGTCGCGCGGCATTCGCACAGCACTTTACGCATCTCACCGGAGCGCAGACGCAGGGTTACATAAGCACCCTCGCGCGCCACCAGTTGAGCTGATGCACCGGCCGAACGTGCAATCTGCGCACCTTTGCCAGGCTTGAGTTCAATACCATGAACGGTAGAACCCACGGGAATGTTGCGCAGAGCCATGCTGTTACCAGCCTTGATCGGCGCAGCCGAGCCAGAGATCAACTGATCGCCAGCACTCACACCCTTCGGCGCGATGATGTAACGACGCTCACCATCTGCATACATCAGCAGAGCAATGTGCGCGGTACGGTTCGGATCATATTCGACACGCTCAACAGTGGCCGGAATGCCATCTTTGTCGTTGCGACGAAAATCAACCAAACGGTAATGCTGCTTGTGACCACCGCCAATGTGACGCGTGGTAATGCGCCCATTGTTGTTACGACCGCCAGTCTTCGACTTTTTCTCGAGCAGCGGAGCGTAAGGTGCGCCCTTGTGCAGATCCTTGTTGACTACCTTGACCACAAAACGGCGGCCAGCGGAAGTCGGTTTGCATTTAACGATTGCCATGATGCACCCCTTTACTCAGCGCTGCTGGCGAAATCGAGATCTTGACCCGGCTGGAGAGCGATGTACGCCTTCTTCCAATCGTTACGCTTGCCCAGGCCGCGAGCGGTACGCTTGGTCTTGCCCTTGACATTCAAGGTACAAACACCAGCGACCTTCACGCTGAACAGGCTTTCTACGGCCTTCTTGATTTCCAGCTTGGTTGCATCAGTTGCAACCTTGAAAACGAATTGGCTCTTGCCGTCAGCCAGCACCGTAGCCTTCTCGGATACGTGCGGACCTAGCAGCACTTTGAATACGCGTTCCTGGTTCATGCCAGCAGCTCCTCAAATTTCTTCACGGCAGACACGGTGACCAGCACCTTGTCATAAGCGATAAGGCTGACTGGATCTGAACCCTGCACATCACGCACATCGACGTGTGGCAGATTGCGCGCAGCCAAGTAAAGGTTTTGATCGATGGCATCAGAAACAATCAGCACATCAGTCAGGCCCATACCATCAAGCTTGCCCAACAACGCTTTGGTTTTCGGTGACTCAACAGCAAAATCCTGCACAACAATCAGACGATCCGTGCGCGCCAGCTCAGCAAGAATCGAACGCATAGCAGCGCGATACATTTTCTTGTTCAGCTTTTGCTCATGATCCTGCGGACGTGCAGCGAAGGTTGCACCGCCCCCACGCCAGATTGGGCTGCGAATAGTACCGGCACGAGCACGGCCAGTACCTTTTTGACGCCACGGCTTCTTACCACCGCCGCGCACATCTGAACGGTTCTTCTGCTGCTTGCTGCCCTGACGACCACCGGCCATATAGGCAACTACTGCCTGATGAACCAGAGTCTCATTGAACTCGCCGCCGAAAGTACGCTCACAGACTTCAATAGCCTGAGCGCCATTAACATTAAGTTGCATCTCAGCTTCCTCTCTTAACCGCGAGCCTTGGCTGCCGGACGCACAACGACATCGCTACCGGTAGCGCCGGGGACGGCACCCTTAACCAGCAACAGATTGCGTTCCGCATCGACGCGCACAACTTCCAGGGACTGAACCGTCACACGCCTATCGCCCATGTGACCGGACATTTTCTTGCCCTTGAAGACCCGACCAGGAGTCTGGCACTGACCAATCGAACCAGGGACTCGGTGAGAAAGGGAGTTACCGTGAGTGTTGTCTTGGCCACGGAAATTCCAGCGCTTGATGGTACCGGCGAAGCCTTTACCTTTGGACTGACCAGTGACATCCACCAGCTGTCCCGCCTGGAACAATTCGACCTTGACTTCGTCGCCAGCCTGAAACTCGCCTTCAGCAAGACGGAACTCCAGAACATTACGACCAGCAGCCACTTTCGCCTTAGCAAAGTGACCAGCTTGCGCCTTGGTAACACGGGAAGCACGACGCTCGCCGACAGTAACCTGGATTGCGCGATAGCCATCAGTCTCTTCAGACTTGAACTGGGTGACTCGATTCGGCTCGACCTCAATGACCGTAACCGGAATGGAGACACCTTCTTCGGTGAAAATGCGGGTCATGCCGCACTTACGACCGACTAAACCAATAGTCATGTTGTAAACCTCTTGAGTGTACGGGGCTTTCACCCGCTATGGCCGCCCATTTCAGAGCGTTACACGACTAAAACCGCAAGGTTTTAGCCGAGGCTGATCTGCACTTCAACGCCAGCTGCAAGATCAAGCTTCATCAGCGCATCTACTGTTTTATCGGTCGGCTGAACGATATCCAGAACACGCTTATGTGTACGTATTTCATACTGATCGCGCGCATCTTTGTTGACGTGCGGGGAGATCAGGACGGTGAACCGCTCCTTGCGAGTAGGCAAAGGAATCGGCCCACGCACCTGAGCACCAGTACGTTTCGCGGTTTCCACGATTTCCTGGGTAGACTGATCGATCAGGCGATGATCAAAAGCCTTCAATCGAATTCTAATTTGTTGGTTTTGCATTTGAGCTCAGACTCCAAGTTGCCATTCCCACCGAGCACAATGCGCCCGATAAAAGGAGGCGCAATTGTACGGATGCACCTATGGCATGTCAATCAATGTTCTGCAAATAGAAAGGCCCCCGGAGGGGCCTTTCTACATGATCAGATCGAATTACTCGACGATCTTGGCAACTACGCCAGCACCAACGGTACGACCACCTTCGCGAATAGCGAAACGCAGGCCGTCTTCCATGGCGATTGGCTTGATCAGGGTAACAACCATTTTCACGTTGTCGCCCGGCATCACCATCTCAACGCCTTCTGGCAGCTCGCAGCTACCGGTTA
>JACCDZ010232747.1_pt1 | contig 14179 bp, 12 predicted proteins | sample 7449551 | NCBI WGS metagenome assembly JACCDZ01 (sample SAMN15323452, study PRJNA562643) | freshwater metagenome | isolation source: river surface water | place: USA:Blue River Watershed | collected 2017-08-18
ATTGCGTACCTTTTTTTATTTTAAATAAATCCTATTCAACAGGATTTCCTTTTGCTGTAGTATAATTTACTTTTAATTGCTCTATTTTACGCAATTCTAATTTGATAGCACTTACTAATCCCATTTTTACATTTCTGTCAATTTTCAAGGATGCTGTAAGATATTTTTCATCTTCAGAGTTACGTTGTGCTCTTTCAGTAATTACAAAGTTTCTGATTTCTGAAGGCGAAGCCATTTTATCAGCTAATTGAATACGATCTGAACCGCCAAGAGTTGCTCTATATCTTTCACTAGGTTTACCAGCGTAAATATACATTACAAACTCTTTCTTGTGCAACTTAGCAGTTTGATTTGCTTTTGGTAAAGTATTTTCAATTTTTAAATCAGTATCCTTCATTGTAGTTGCTGTCATGAAGAAGAACAAAAGCATAAATACAATATCAGGTAAAGACGCTGTTGAAATTGCAGGAGTTTCGCCTGTAGTTTTCTTTTTAAATTTAGACATACTTTCTTAATATTATATTGTTATTTTTTAGGTTCAGCTTCTGAAAGTCTCATTGGAAACAACTCCTGAATCTTTTTAACTTTTGGTTCTAGATCTTCAACTAAACCTTCAGTTGCTTTAGAAGCAGGATCATTAAAAATATAATCCATCTCAGTAAAAGACATTCCAAATCGCTTCTTACATTCTCTATCTCTTAAAAAATTATATGCAGCTACAAGTTCATTTTGAACTGCAATATATGTTTCATAAGAAGTTTGCCCGTCATTATTTAATGAAATCACAGCATCCTCAGGACTATCTGAAGAATTTGGATCTTTTTTACCATTACAATAAGTACATGTCCCTTTACCATTATTCTCTAAGAAATCAATAGCAGTTTGTCTTAAATCTTTTATGTCAACCAATTTTTCTTCTACAAGTAACTGATTATCTTTATTTACTAAAACTGTTAATATATTTCTTTCATTAATTGGTGGTACAGGAGGATTCTCTTCATAACGAGGCAAAAGTCTATTAATCCCTTGGTCAACACCAATAGTGGTAGTAACTAAGAAGAAAATTAAAAGTAAGAATGCAATATCTGCCATAGAACCAGCATTCACTTCTGGCGGTGCACCTCTTTTTTTACCCATGATGATTATTTTTTAAATTTAGAAAAACCAGTCCATCCTAGTACAGCAACCGAAATAAAAGCAAGAATGTAAAATGTATTCAAACTTGTACTAATTAATTTAGAAGCGAATGAAGAAATAACTCCACCATCTTTTAATTTAACTTCAGTACTGTCAGCTAATATAAAAGCAATTAATATAACTGCTGCAAACAATCCCATCGAAATAAGAGCTCTTCTTAACTGATCTTTGTGTGTAATTAAGTTTTTAAATACAAAATAAACCACAGAAAAGAAAGCAACAGCCATTGCTAAATAAGATATATATATAAAGTAATCTACAATATAGGAATTATTATCCATAGATACTTCCATACCCAATGTAGATACGAATAATATCGAAGCAATAACACCAATTATAATTACTAAAATTTTTGAAATTTTGTATACGTTCATAACAACAATTTGTTAATGTATTATTTGTTTAATTTCTCTTTGAAGTAATCTGACAACATATCAACTAAGCTGATAGAAGCATCTTCCATATCATTAACGATAGAGTCGATTTTAGCTGTAATATAATTGTAGAATACTTGAAGAATCATCGCTACGATAAGACCAAATACCGTTGTTAATAACGCTACTTTAATACCTCCAGCAACTAATGATGGCTCCATAGATCCTGCTGACTCAATTTGGTCAAACGCAACAATCATACCAATTACCGTACCTAAGAATCCTAACATCGGTGCAAGTGCAATAAATAAAGAAACCCATGATACGTTTTTCTCTAATTGACCCATTTGAACACCACCGTAAGCAACGATAGATTTTTCAGCAGACTCTAATCCATGTGAAGAACGCTCTAAACCTTGATAGAAAATAGATGCAACAGGACCAGCTGTATTTTTAGCCACTTCTTTAGCAGCTTCAATACCACCATTATTTAATGCTGTTTCAACTTCAGAAACGAATTTTTTAGTATTGATAGTTGAAAGATTTAAATAAATAATTCTTTCAATAGCAATTGCTAAACCTAAAATTAAACACAATAATACTGGTGACATCCAAATAGGATCTCCTTCAATAAAACGTTTCTTCATAGATTGAGTAAAAGTAGCTTCTTCAGCTACAGCCTCATCAGTTGCCGCAGTAGCTTCATCGTTTGTTGCTTGTGTTGCTGTTGTATCAGCTACTTGTTCTGTAGCAGGAGCTGCTGCTTGTGTTGAATCTTGAGCTTGAACATTTCCAAAAGTCATAAGCCCCGTGATTGCTAAAATAGAAAATAATCTTTTCATCGCTTTTGTTCTTAAATTTAATTAGTTAATTGGGTTTAAAGATATAAAATATTTATAAAAATTTTAAAATTAATATCATTCTGCAGAGAGGAAGGGATTCGAACCCTCGATACCCTTTTGGAGTATACACACTTTCCAGGCGTGCGCCTTCGACCACTCGGCCACCTCTCTATCGAAACGATACTCGATTTTAAGGGTGCTAAATAACGTAAAAAATCTCATCTATAAAAATTTTATACGTTATTTTTACAACATTTCTCCTCTGATTCCTGTTTCAAAAATAGTCTTGAACACATTAATTGATACTTTTTGACCTAACAAGTACATTAATTTAGTGATTGCCGCCTCAGTTGTTATATCTTTTCCTGAAATAACACCAATATTTTTCAACTGGGTGCTTGTCTCATAACTCCCCATAGCCACACTACCTCCACTGCATTGCGTTACATTAATAACGTGAATATTGTTTTTTATTGCCTTTTCGATGCATCTTACAAACCAATCCTCTGTTGGAGCGTTTCCAGAACCATACGTTTCTAAAACTATTCCTTTTAAATTCGGAATTGCGAAAAAAGCAGTCAAAACCTTCTGATTGATACCAGGAAAAATCTTTAAAATCGCCACATTATCATCAAAATCAGTATGCACTTTTAGCTTTTTATTTGCTTTTTGTTTCAGAATAACGTCATAATTTACTTTCAAGTGTACACCAGATTCCGCTAGTTCAGGAAAATTAGGTGACGTAAAAGCATTAAAATGTTCGGCACTGATTTTTGTCGTGCGATTTCCTCTGTATAATTTGTACTCGAAATACAAACACACTTCTTGAATTACCGGTTTTTTATTCTCTTGAAGCGAAGCTACTTGAATAGCCGTAATCAAATTTTCTTTAGCATCGGTTCTTAAGTCGCCAATTGGTAATTGTGAACCCGTGAAAATTACTGGTTTTGCTAGGTCTTCCAACATAAAACTCAATGCAGAAGCGCTATACGACATCGTATCCGAACCATGTAAAACTACAAATCCATCAAATTTTGAATAATTTTCCTCAATAATTTTGGCCATTTTTTGCCAATTGGAAATATTCATATTCGACGAATCAATAGGAACAGCAAATGAAATAGTTTCAATTTGACAATCTAATAAATGTAATTCGGGAATTCTGCTTAACAACTCATTAAAATCAAAAGCTTTCAAGGCTCCTGTTTCAAAATCTTTTACCATTCCGATGGTTCCACCGGTGTAAATTAAAAGTATTTTTGGTTTATGAGATGTCATCAGTGTATTTCAATTTATTCACAACTGGATTGGCGTACATAGCTAAAAAACCTTCTCTCATGGTTTCGTTATCAGCATCAATTCGCATTTCTAAACGTCTTTCAAACAATTGACGTTCTTTTTCGTTGTACAAATGTTCAAATCGAGTTGTTTTGTATAAAATATCGTAAGCAATGAAGTTTGTTGGCCATAATTTATACGATTGTAAAATAGAATCATCAATTACTTGTGCCAAAGCTTGAATTTGCTTGTTGTTGTTATCGTTTTTTGCAATAATTTTTTCGTATTCATTTTCTAAAACATCTCCTACATGAATGTGAATACGTTTCTTTTGCCCGATGATTCCACTTAATAAAGTAATGAAATCTTCGTTTTTCTCCTTGATATATACTTCGTCTTTAGAAAGTGCGATTAATTGTGGCATTTTCAAAGCATCTGTTGGATCGTATTCATACGAAATAGAAACCGGAACAATTTTTAATTTCTTGAAAAAGTTCATACAATTTGTTTCATCAGAAGCCATAGCAATCATTTTTAAAACACCTTGATGAGTAGCATCATTTCCGTCTTTTGTTCTTCCTTCACGCTGAGCAATCCAAACTGAACGATTTTCTTTAGACAATAAATGATACATGTATTCCGCCATCAACTTAGAACTTTGTAATAATTCTCTTGGTGATAAACCACGTTGAACAAGGAAGTTTCGATTTAATTTTGATAGTTTCAACAAGAAATCTTTTTGTACCAAATTATCTCCAATAGCAGAAGCCGTCATTACCAATCCATGATCAATCAAGGAAACATTCAATAAAGAGGTATCTAAAATAATATCACGATGATTAGAAATAAATAAGTACGAAGTATTTGGTTCTAATTTCTCAAAACCCGAAGTTGTAAGTCCTTCCGAACTTCTTTCTAAAACTCTTTGTATGGATTGATAAACAAAATTTACTTGGAAATCGCGAATAGAATGCGTTCTACTCAATTGTTCTTTCCAAACTTCATCTTCTAATTCTGGAAACGTAAAATCCATCATAGCCTTCATCATAGGATGATGCAACAAAGACTTTAAAGCTTCGTTTACTTCAGAATCATAATAAGGGCGAATAGAATCGAACTTTGTCATATTTATTTTGAAAACAATTCACAAAAGAACAAAAATTTTATGAATTGAAACTTTATTTTAGGTTAAATTCCGAAAATTTGTTTTGAGTTTTCTGAAGTAATTCTTGCAATTTCCTCAACAGGCAACTGATAAATTTCGGCTAACTTTTGCGCTACCAATAAAGTATAACTGCTTTCATTTCGTTTTCCACGATATGGAACTGGTGCTAAATATGGCGAATCGGTTTCTAAAACAATGTGTTTCAAATCGATTTCATTTAAAAATTGGTCTATTTTTCCGTTTTTGAATGTGGCAACTCCACCTATTCCGAGTTTCATTCCTAACGAAATCGCTCTTTGGGCTTGACCCAAATCACCGGTAAAACAATGAAATATACCGAATAAATCATCCGATTTTTCACTTTCTAAAACTTCGAAAACCTCATCAAAAGCATCACGACAATGAATGTTGATTCCTAATTTGTGCTTTTTTGCTAGTTGAATTTGGTGCTTGAAAGCGTGTTGTTGTTCTTTCAAAAAGGTTTTATCCCAAAACAAATCGATTCCAATTTCGCCAACAGCATAAAATTTTCTCGAAGCTAATTCATTTTCTACATGCGCCAATTCTTCCAAGTAATTTTCCTTCACATATGTTGGATGTAAACCCATCATTAGAAACACATTTTCGGGATATTGGCTCTCTAATTCGTACATTTTGGATGTGTAATTAGAATCGATAGCAGGAACAAAAAAACGAGAAACGCCAGCATTAATGGCTCTTTGCATCATTTCGTTGCGATCTAAATCAAATTCTTCTGAATATAAATGAGTGTGTGTATCGGTAAGTATCATTTGTTTTTTTGATTACAAAGCGCAAAGTTAGAAGAAAAGTATTAAGATTAAAGAATTAAGTATTAAGACTGAAATTTTTCTATTTTTGATTCATGGAAGATTTACAAGACTTTTTAAAAGGAAAAAAATATAAAAAGATAAAATTTAAGGTACTGAAAACCCAACATTTATTAATCAAAGGAAAGATAAATGGCGTAAAAGGCAACTTTATTTTAGATACCGGAGCGAGCAACAGTTGTGTAGGATTTGAAAGTATTGAGCATTTCAAATTAGATGCTCAATTTTCAGAAACAAAAGCGGCTGGTGCTGGCGCTACTGGAATTGAAACACAATTGGCCAAAAACAATGAAATTCAATTAGGCAGATGGAAAAATAAAAAATTTCATCTGATTGTTTTTGATATGAGTCATGTAAATGAAGCTTTGATGCAATACAAAACCAAACCTGTTGATGGCATTATTGGTGCTGATGTTTTACTAAAAGGAAAAGCAATTATTGATTATAGCAATCATTATTTATATTTGAAATAACTAGTTCGAATGGTTTTTCTTCAGTGTTCGGTAAGCTAAAATCGTACTAATCAACATGAAAATTCCTCCTAAAACAAAGGGTGCTCCTGGAAATAAAAAAGGCGCTTCATCGTGAGTAAAATAATAAAAAACAGATGCCATCATCGGTGGACCTACGATTGAAGAAGCACTCATTAAACTGGTTAATGTTCCTTGAATTTCGCCTTGTTCTGACGGAGGTACTTGTTCCGAAACTACGGCTTGTAAGGCTGGCCCTGCAATTCCTCCCAAACAATAAGGAATTAAGAAAACAAACATCATCCAACTTTCAGTTGCAAAAGCAAACAAGAACATTCCGATAGTATATAACGCTAATCCGAAATAGATACTTTTTACATTTCCGATTTTTGGATTGATCCAACGTATTAAACCTCCTTGAACAATCCCTACTAATAATCCGATGACTCCAAGTGAAATTCCTACCATTTTTTTGGTCCAATTAAATTGATACATGGTGAAGTAATTCCAGTTACTTTGAACCGCATGTGAACCTACATAAAGAACAAAAATTGCTAGAACCAAACCAATTAAATTTGGATATTTTTTCAAATGTAAAAAAGCTCCAATTGGATTGGCTCTTTTTAATTCAAATGGTCTTCTTTTATCTTTACTTAATGATTCAGGCAAAATAAAATAACCATATAAAAAGTTTAACATACACAAAATAGCAGCTGCAATAAAAGGAACTTTAGTACCAAAATCTCCTAACAATCCACCTAAAACTGGACCAATTATAAACCCTAATCCAAAAGCAGCTCCCATCAATCCAAAATTCTTAGCTCTGTTTTCATGTGTACTTACATCGGCAATATAAGCAGAAGCAGTGGTGAAACTTGCTCCAGTTATTCCAGATAGAATTCTACCAATAAATAACCAAGTAATTGTGGGCGCAAAGGCTAACAATAAAAAATCTAAAGAAAAAGCAAACAAAGAAATTAACAATACGGGGCGTCTTCCATATTTATCACTTAAATTTCCTATGACTGGCGCAAAAATGAATTGGGTAATCGCATAAGCGAAAGTTAACCAACCTCCGTACTTTGCTGCTTCGCTAATATCGCCATTGATTAAATCTTTGATTAAATCTGGAATTACAGGAATAATAATACCCCATCCAATAACATCTAACAAAACGGTAATAAAGATGAAACCAACGGCTGCTTGCTTCTTAGATTTTTTCATAGCTAAATTTTGACTTACAAAGTAAAGAAAAATCCCAAACTCTTTTGAAGTTTGGGATTTAATATTGTCTAATTTATTATTACTTAACTAATTTCAACCAAATGAAATCATTCCATCCTTCTATAAGTCTTGTAGGATCTTTCATTTTAGTTCTGTCTTGTTCTTCTATCGGAACTATTTTGTTGTTTTGAACCGTAAAATTGTAAACTCTTGGTTTTTTTTCATTTGAAAGAGTTACTTCTATTTTATAATTACCATCTTTTAAATCACTAAATTTTATTGCATCTCCATTTGGTTTGTCGATTGGTCTTAATGCACAATTAAATTCTTTCCAATCAGCACGTTCAACAATTGCTACGTTTTTATTTGGATCGTATTGTTTTGCAAATGGTTTACCATCTTTAAACATTTTCAAAGTCCAATCTACACTTATGCTTGTTTTATTAGCGTTAGAAGGATTTGGTTGTAAAATTTCATGATTTAAATAAAATCCAAAAATTAAGTTTCCAGATTCTGCATGTTGCATAAATGCGTAGTTACTCCAAGGTCCACGAGTAACAAAAATTTCATTTGTTTTTGCATAAGGATCATCGCTTACTATTTTAGCTAATTCAAAATCAAAAGTATAAAACATTTTATCTCCTGCATAAAAATTTAATCTGTAATTTCCAACTCCCCAATCTGTAATAAATGATTCTGACCATCCTACCCATTCACCATCACGTTGATAACGACTACTTGGCCAATTTAATTTTGTTTTTTTACCATCATCAAAAACTTGATCTCCTGAATATTCAAAATAATTCATGTATTGATTATCTTTAAATATTTTGATTTTCAAATATCCAGATTGATCAGCGAAGGCATGAACTTCTTTACCGTCTGCCGTTTTATGAGGAATAAAAGTAGCCGTATAGTTATCAATTCTTCCTGTGCTACTTCCTGTTCCATAAAGTAACGAATTGAAAGTAATAGCTGGAGTTTGTTTAAAAGTATTCCAATCTAACTTTAATGCTGCTGGTTCACCGCCTTTTTTCTTTTTACCTCCTTTGGTAATTTCTTTACCTTTTTCAATAACTTCAGATGCTTGTGAAGCTTGATTTTTAGCTTTACTAATCTTATTTAATAATTGTGCGTTACTACTACCAAATGACATTAGTAATAATCCAAATAATACTACTTGTTTTTTCATATTGACTTTAATTTTTTATGTTTATATTTAAGTATAGAATTTACTCTTTAATAATTTTTATTGTTCTTACTTCATTGTTAGAAATTACTTTCACCATATAAGTTCCTGCAGCTAAACCTGTAATATCTATTGAAATTTCATTGTTATTTACTGTTCTTGTAAAAACTTCTTGACCTAATAAATTATTTATAGAAACAGTAGTAATTTCATTATCTAATGACAGATTTAAAATATCTTTTACAGGATTTGGATAAAGCTTTAAATTTTTTATTGAAAATGATCCAATAGAAAGCATTTGGGTTGTAAAAGAACCTCCCGAAACCCTGTCAGATAAGGTAGCGCCACAATTAGATTGTACCCAAAAATAATAGGTAGTATTTGGTGTTAAATTATTTAAAACCGCAAAAGTCTCTGTCGTTGTTCCTGTAATTGCATTAGCCGAAAATGGGTCATTTACAATACTGTAAGTGTAAATATAACCATTACTTGGTGCAGGAATTGGTGCAGTCCATGCAATATTTACCAATGTTGACGATTCTGGATCAGTAAATAATTGCGTAGGAGCGTTACATTGAGATTCTGGATATGTGGTAAATGAGCCTCCCGAAGCCCAATCCGTTTGGGTGTTATCACAAATTGATTTTACCCAAAAATAATAGGTAGTGTTTGGTAATAAATTGGTTAAATTCGCATAAGTCTCTGTCGTTGTTCCTGTAATTGCATTAGCTGAAAACGGATCGTTTACTGTACTGTAACAATAAACATAGCCATTACTTGGTGTAGGCACACCTTCTATCCATGCAATAGTATTTGTTGTAGAGGTTAACCCATCGTAATATATTTGCGTTGGTGCGTTACACCCAGATGCTGATGGATATGTGGTAAACGAACCACCAGAAGCCCAATCCGTTTGTATTTGTCCGCAATTAGATTTTACCCAAAAATAATAAGTAGTGTTTGGTGTTAAATTGGTTAAATTCGCATAAGTCTCTGTTGTTGATCCTGTGATTACGTCATCAGCAAACGGATCGTTTACTGTGCTGTAACAATAAACATAACCATTACTTGGTGCAGGAATTGGCGCTACCCATGCAATAGTATTCGTTGTCGAGGTTAAACCATCGTAAAATAATTGTGTTGGTGCGTTACATCCAGATGCTGGATATGTGGTAAATGAACCACCAGAAGCCCAATTAGATTGCGTAGCACCACAATTAGATTTCACCCAAAAATAATAAGTAGTGTTTGGCGATAAATTATTTAAAACAGCAAAGGTATTTGTCGTAGTTCCTGTGATTGCATTTGCAGAAAACGGATCGTTTACAGTACTATAACAGTAAACATAACCATTGCTTGGTGCAGGATTTGGTGCTGTCCATGCGATATTATTTGAAGTCGAAGTTAAACCATCATAAAATAGTTGCGTTGGAACATTACAGCTTGCTATTGCAGCACATGTAATAGATCTTACTCTATTTGTGTTTTGAGTTCCACAACTAGAATTGGCATTCAAATGGTATCTAACTACTCCAGAAGTTGTACCAGATAACCAAGTTAAAGGAGTTAAACCACTGGCTAAAACCGCTGTTCCTGTTGCATTAGTTATGGTAATAAAATCTGTGGAAACTGAACTTCTAAAAGTATATTGTTTATTTGACAAGACATTTACATTTGAATATTCTCCTGCATAAGCATCTGCAACGATTTGTTCTGTACTTCCTGTACAAGCAGGTGTAAAAGTTGCATCAGGATATAATCCATAAATTGCACCATTACAAATTAATGCAGGTGGCGTAGTAAAACTACCCCCAGAAATCCATGCTCCAGTTGTAGCTCCACAATTAGAGCGAACCCAGTAGTAATAAGTAGTACCTGCCGCAACATTCAAATAGAGAGTAGTATTTAAGTTAGTTGTGCTAAATAAAGTAGGAGTAGAATTTGCATTAGGAGCACTATTGTTTGTAACGATATAAATATCATAATGAGAAGAAGGCACTGGTGATGCCGCTGTCCAAGTCATTTTACAAGAATTGGATGTTATATTTGATACCGCTAAATTTGAAGGTGGTACGCAGTTTGATGCATCCGCACATCGAATATAGCGAGACCTTTCCACTTGTTGACTACCACAACTTGCATTTGAATGAAGATAATAACGGATAACACCTGTGGTACTGCCAGAATCCCATATTACAGGTTGTGTTCCGCTTGCATAAGTAACAGTTCCTGTTGCATTAGTAATTGTGATATAATCCGTTGTTACAGAGCTTGAGAACGAATATTGTTTGTTCGCAATTACGTTCACATTGCTGTATTCACCTGCATAACTTTGACTGGTTAATGTCTCATAGTTTCCACTACAGTTTGGCGTATAAGTATTAGCTGGAAATAATCCATACGTTGCTGAAGTACATTGCGCAACAGCATTAGGAATGAAATTCAAAAATGCCAATAGGCAGAATAACGTAATTCTTTTTTTCATTTTTTGATTTTGATGATTTGAAGCTTAATTTGATTAAATTTCCATCAAAACTATATGATATGAAGTACTAGACCAATTTATATATTGGACTATTTATAAATAATCAGAAGATTTAATAATTATTATTTACCTGATTAACAAATACTTAATCTGTATTTTCTAATTTTTCAATATAATAATTAGGAGAAAGTCCGGTTTGCTTTTTAAAAACGCGAACAAGCGTATTGGCGTCTTTATAACCTACTTCTTCCGCGATGGCTTGCAAAGTATATTTACGGAAATAAGGAGCATCTTTCAGCTTTTGAAGTACATAATGAATTCGTAATTCTTGGGTATATTCTGAAAAAGTTTTTTGCATTACCTGATTGAAATATTGCGACAAATAAGCTGTATTGGTATTTAGTTTTTTAGCCACAAAAGCCAACTTGAAATTCGGATCTAAAAAAGTTTTCTTTTGCTCTAACTTTTTTAAACCTAAAGCAATTTTTTCAATAAATTCTTCATCGAGTGTTTGTTTTGGTTGTGGTTCGGTTATATCAATTTGCAGAATACTAATTTCTGAAGTTTTAGATTCTTTTAGATCTTGAATAATTTTTAAAAATCGATAATGTTTTTCTTTCTGATCTTTATAGTAGAAATAAAAACTAAAAACCACAATAGCCAAAATAATTAATATCCCAAAAAGTGAAATTTTAAAATAATTCTTAGAAGCAATAAATTTATTAGATTCCTCCTTTATTTTGTTTAAATCGTAGTTGTGAAGAAAATTCAAAGATTTACTTTTTATTCCTTCTATTGACTGAATTAATTCTAAACTTTTTTGGGCGTAGCGATACGCGTTTTTAGCATCATTTTTCTGATTATAACACTGTGTCATAATGTTATAAGTCATTAATAAATTTTCTTTGGAAACCTTAGTGATTTGATAACTTTCAATATATTTACTACAATAAAAAAGTGCCGAATCAACTTGTTTTAAATGATGAAAACAATCGGCCATTCCTAAATCAAACAACTGCTCTGTTCTTATATTATCCTGAATAATAGGATACTTTTTTCTCTTTCTATATAACGACAAAGATTTCTCGTAATTTCCTGCTAAGGCGGCACTTTTGCTTCGCGCATACTCAATAATGCTTTGGTGTATTCAGGCTGAAAATTATCTTGCAACATCATTGTAGCTGCTAAATTAAAATAATGATTTGCAGAATCTAACAACACTTTTTTCTTCGACTGAATGTAATACTTTTGATAAGCTTCACCAATAATATTATATTTATCAGCAAACAATTTCTTGTTCATTACTTTTTTTTCACCTATTCCCAATTTTAAGTGATGCGACGTTTTTAATTCTCTCTTTAACAAAGCAATTCCATTAACATAATCGCCCATAGCTACCTTAATTGAGCCATATTGTTCGTTAAAATGATTATTAGGTACACTGTTTTTATATTTGTCAAGATAAAACAATGCTAAATCGTATTCTCCTAAATTTTTATGGATATAAAAAAGTTTGTTCACACACATTCCAAGTAAATCTTGATACACTTTGCTTGATTTATCCATCTTACTTTTTTCAATATTATCTATAAGTATGATCAGAAGTTTCTTTGAGTAAGTAAACTCTGATTTGTTGTAAAAATAATTGGCTATGTAATATTTGCCATAAAAACGAAATAACTCGTTTTTAGAATTACTAATTTCTAATGCTTCAGCATATGCTTTCTCCGGATTTGAAATAAGATTCTCTTGAATATTTCGGGTTCTACTAATTTCTGATTCACTCAATTCTTGAGCAAGCATCAAATTAATAAATAATAGTAGTATAACAGAAAAAGTAAATTTGTGCATCATGAAAAAATGGTGGCTCAACCTGAAAATTATAGTCCGCTAAAATAAGAATAAAACTATATTATTTTGTAGATTATTCCCAAGATTAACTTTTACTATTTTTAAATATTACCCAAATAAAAAAATCCCAAACTCTATTTGAATTTGGGATTTTTTATTTGGGATTTATATTTCTATAATTCTAATGCTTTTTTCACATTTCCACCCATTAAAATTTCAGCTGGGTTTTCTAATGCTTCTTTCACCGCTACTAAGAATCCAACTGACTCACGTCCGTCGATGATTCTGTGGTCGTATGATAATGCTACGTACATTACTGGAGCAATTACGATTTGACCATTTTTAACGATAGCTCTATCCACAACATTGTGCATTCCTAAAATACCTGATTGTGGTGGATTGATGATTGGCGTAGATAACATACTTCCGAAAACACCACCATTTGAAATTGTGAATGTTCCACCAGTCATTTCGTCTACTGTGATTTGTCCATCACGAGCTCTTAAAGCTAATCTTTTGATTTCAGCTTCAACACCTCTGAACGATAAGGTTTCTGCATTTCTCATAACTGGAACCATTAATCCTTTTGGACCCGAAACCGCTACAGAAATATCACAGAAATCATAAGAGATTTTCTCTTGACCGTCAATCATAGAGTTTACATCTGGATATAATTGTAAAGCACGAGTTACCGCTTTAGTAAAGAACGACATGAAACCTAATCCTAAACCATGTTTCGCTTTGAACTCTTCTTTATATTGGTCACGAATAGCATAGATTGCAGACATATCTACTTCGTTAAAAGTAGTTAACATCGCAGTCTCATTTTTAGCTGAAACTAAACGCTCTGCTACTTTTCTACGTAACATTGAAAGTTTTGTTCTTTCTGTTCCGCGGTTTCCTCCTGTTGGAGTTCCCATTGATGGTACTGCATTTACAGCGTCATCTTTGGTGATTCTTCCACCTTTACCTGTTCCAACAATTGCAGAAGGCTCGATGTTTTTTTCTTCTAATATTTTTCTAGCTGCCGGAGATGGCGCTTGAGTTGCATACGTTTTTTCTGCTACTGGAGCTGCTTTTGGAGCCTCAGCTTTTGGCGCTTCAACTGCTTTTGCTTCTTCTTTAGCTTGAGCTGCACCACCTTCTGGTTTTGCTGCACCTGTATCGATTAAACAAACTACTGCACCTACCGCTACTGCATCACCTTCTTCTGCTTTTAATGTAATAATTCCGCTTGCTTCAGCTGGCAATTCTAA
>JACCDZ010622037.1_pt1 | contig 14170 bp, 13 predicted proteins | sample 7449551 | NCBI WGS metagenome assembly JACCDZ01 (sample SAMN15323452, study PRJNA562643) | freshwater metagenome | isolation source: river surface water | place: USA:Blue River Watershed | collected 2017-08-18
AGAAAATCTTTCAAAGATTGTTGATATTTGTAAAAAGAGAGCAGTATTTGCAAAAGATTTACAATCAGTTGCTGATATATTCTTTAAGCCAGTTGTCCTTATTGATAAAAAGTTATTTACAGATGATTACAAAAAAGTATTCTCTGACTTTTCTGAAAACATAAGTGGTATAGACTGGAATGCTGAATCAATAAAGCAATCTATTTTTGATACTTGTAATAAACACAGTGTTAAAATGGGTAAAGTGATGCCAGCTCTTAGAATGTCTATAGCAGGTGGTATATCTGGACCAGATTTAGTGTCAACTATGGAAATTTTAGGAAAAGAAGAGTCACTAAAAAGAATTCAAAATTCACTAATCTAAATCATAGAAAGTGTTTCTGTAAAGATATTTAATATCTTTAACACATAAACCAACATTAATATACTTATGACAGATACAATAAGTATTGCTAATGTTGGTTTTTGTTTATAAAAAAAAATTATTATATCTGACAAATCCAAAACTAAAAAATAGATGGTAAATAATGTCAGAAATAAAATAATCACACTCATTTGATAATCACTTTTATTACTTCTGTTGATATTTCATTGGATACTATATTTATGTAATAAATTCCAGAAGGTTTATCTAACAAGAGATTATATAAATTTATTTTGTTACCTATTGATATTTCTTGCTTAAGTATCTCAGATCCTTTATTATCTTTTATGATTATAAAACCATCACCTATCAAAGATTCCTTGTTTAGTAATATCTGAATTTGACCTGAGGTTGGATTTGGAAATATTGAAAAGTAGCCTTTTGAGTTTCCATTACAAATAACATTTATTGGACCATATTCTTTAAATGCTCCGTCGATATCATATTGAATTAATTTATAATAATTGTTTCCATCAATTGCATTTATGTCTTTTGTAGTGTATGATAATTCTTGAGTTGAATTACCAGCAGATTCCAAAGTTGATAGTAAAGACCAGTTTTGTCCATCTCTTGATTTTTGTATTTCAAAATAACTGGAGTTATGTTCAGTTGCGGTTTTCCACTCTAATGTAATAGTATTATCATTACAATTCCCATCAAAAGAAAGTAATTCAACCGGAAGGACTCCATTTGTGATAATATTGAAAAATCTAACTTGTGTTCCACAATTATTTGAGTTTGAAACTGTAACTCTAATGGATCCATCTGTTGTTGTTTGTGGCCAATAAAAAGATATTGATGGTGTATTAGAGTTTGGTATGTTTGTCCAGAATGGTGCTGTTATTGATTGAGTATAAGCCCATTGATAGGTTGCGTTTGCAACAGGTGTAATTGAATAAGTTTCTTGAGTTCCAGCAATTATTGTGTTGTTTCCTGAAACGTTAGAAACAAATCCAACTGATGGGTTAACATTTATTGTGGTTGATGTCGCGTTTGAACAACCATTAAATGATACTGAAACTTGATATGATTGTGTTGTTTGTGGTGACGCGAATGGACTTGGTGCTGATGGATTTGTTAATCCTGTTGATGGTGTCCAATTGTAAGTTGGTGTTGAACCTGCTGGAAGTCCTGAAACGGTTGTTATCAATTGAGTTGAAGATCCATCACAAATGGTGTTTGTAACTGGATTTATACTTATACTTGGTGTTGGATTAACGGTAATAGTTGTGAATGCGCAATTATTACTAAACAAACTACCGTTGAAATTTCTTGCGTAATATGTGGTTGTTGATGTTGGAGTTACACTTATTGAATTTCCTGTTGCAATCTGACCTACTCCACATCCTCCTGTAAACCAATATACATTTCCACTTGATCCGTTGGCGGTCAATGTTGTTGATTGACCAACACATATAGTATTTGAGGTTGCGGTTATTGAGGTTGGGTCAGGTGGTGGTGGAGTTGAGCATATTAGCCCTAATTGAAACGCACTTGTAGAGCTAAAACCATGAACAAGTATATAGTAATATACACCATTAGTTGATAACCATTGATATGATGCTGATGTAGTTGCACATGTTGGTCCATAATCATCGTTACCGCCAACACAAGTTAATGTGGAACAACTTGTACCACTAAACACAGATATTTTACTATCCCACACTGTATTACAAAGATAAGCAGTCATTAGTTGACCATTACCTGTGACTCTGTACCATACTCCAGGTTGCGTTTGTGATACATTACAAACACTATTTTCACCGGTTCCGCTATTAGTTGCGTTTACCGTTGTTCCTGAAATAACTTGACCACAAGAAATTAAAGTTGCGTTACATACTAAATCATTCGAAGGTGCTGGAGGAGGTAAACAACTCAAACATTCAATTGTTGTTGTTCCACATAAAGAGGCGGTTCCACACAATGAATTTGTGTTGTAATGAATATAATAAGTTCCTGACACAGTTGCGGTCCAAGTGAGTGGTGATGCTCCTGAAGCCACAACAGTTCCGTTTGATGTTGTATGTCTAACTGTAATCCATCCGCCTAAATTATATGTTGATCTGTATTGATTTCCTGCGGTTACACTTGTAATTGTATTATACTCAGATTGATATGTACACGAACTTATAGTTAAGACTCCTGGTAAGGTTGGAGCGGCCACAGTCACATACGGAGATGTATTAACACAACCACCTCCTCCTGAACAACTAGCAACACAAATATTACCACCTGTTGTTGTGGTTCCTGTTGTTGGTGTTATAGTGTTTAAAAGTATTGTGCCTACATTATTAACTATTTGGACTCTCATTTCAGATGGAAAACTACCACTTAAAGTTCTCCAAACTCTTATTGTTTGTCCAGTTGTTGCTGTAAAGTTGAAATTGACCGGACCATATCCTGATGAAAGTGTAATATTGTTAAGTACTATGGTTCCATTTACTGACACAGAAACTGCACCACCATTCCAACCATCACCCCAAGTATCAGTTAATCTAATTGTGTGAGTACAAGATTGTGAAATTAGATAGGTTGTAAAAAATAAAAAAAGACATGAAAGAAAATTTCTCATTTGTAAAAAACTGTATTGTTTTTCACTCACTTGAAGAATCTTTTCACACTCATCTATCAACTCTCAGAAACCCCCATCTACCATGGGCCGGTCGAGTTAATTTATATATCAAAACAAGCGATTATGTTATTATAGTTTGTAGACCTAATTTAACATTTATTGAAAATGAATTAGCATTTTCTGAATTTAATCTATTATTCAAATAATGGGAAGTTTGGAAGATATAGTCTTGTAGTGGCATTATCAGCAAAAACAAGATATTTTGAATCGTCTCTAATGATGTATTGATTCAGAACTTTATTATGTACATCTTCTGGTATAGTTTCTAAGAATAGTCTTATGTTTGTAGCTCTCATATCAGATGCTAGTATTTGACAATTTATAGACTCCATTTCATAAGATATTGGAGTAATTGTCTGAGAGTCCTTATATAATCTTCTAAGAACCGTACTTGATAATTGAGCAGCCTCATCTTCATCATCAACATTTCTCTTATAGATATACTGTTCAAGTTTTCTATTTCTTTGGTCTATGTTTGCAACATAACAATACCAAACATCTTCTTCAAGTGCTGTAGTATCATTTGATTGATATCCTAATAAGTCATAAGTATAGTTAGTATTATTAAGTGTAACTGTTATTCTATCATCTGATAGATTTACTTTCCAACCTTTAGAGTTTGTATTATCATAATAATCCATGAAGTTGTAAATTTCACTTGGTATGTAATTATTAATTTTAAACCAAATTTGATATCCTATATTATCTGATATATTTAGTATTGGGTCAAAGTTCTTGTATCTTACTGCTGGAGTTTGATATGTAATTGATGATAAGTCATAATGTGCTTTAGAGATAATAGTTGATGAGTTTTCTATCAACTCTTTATCTATTGTTGCTGAATAATCCAATCTGATTGGATCTTTAGTCAATGGTTTAAATTGGTCTTTATTTGCTATTGCAGCCTTATCTTGTAAATTCTCTACACCGAATAATTCATCAATTGTAGAGTTTTTAGTAAGTTGTTTAATCTTATCATTGATAGTAGAATTGCCAGCTTGAACATTTGCTTTCTGAGTGTATTTTTTCAGAACTAATTTATAGTAAACCGCTGCATTATTAAAATTTCTAAATTGTTGAGCATGGTCTACTTGAAACATTCTATTTACATCACAGAAGTATAAGAAATCTTCTTTGGCTGGTCTTCTTTGAGGACCAAATATCTCTTTGAATTGTTTCTTAGTTATATGAACAGTCATAGATTCAAACAAACTTAAATCAAATTGATTCATTACAATTTGTGAATCTGGGAAGTTATTACCATCAACTGAAACTTTTAATGTTCCTTCACAGACAACATTATATAGTTGATATTCGTGTAGAGTATGGTCTTGGCCTCTTTTATCTGGATCCGTTGAAAAATAAATTACTTTATGTCCAAATACTTGTTCAGCGTCAGCACTTAATTTATTCAACAAATTCATTGCTGTATTTTGTTGATATGGATTAAACAAGTTTGCCTGATCTTGTGTTGACAACTGAGGTAGTTCTGTTGATTGTTGACTTGAAAGTCCAGGTCCATTATTTGCAGGAATAAATTGACCGTTACTATCAAATGTTCCTAATAAATTAGATTGACAACATTCTCTTATGCCATATAAATTTGTTTTGAAGTAATCATTACTTACATTTTGAAAATCACCAATTAAGTTAATATCTTGTATACTGATATTTGAATTAGAGTTATTAGTAATTGAGTATTCAATTTGAAAAAATCTTATTGGATTAATTCTTACAGTTGATATGTTTTCTTTAGTGAATACTTCCCAGTTTGACCAAGTTCTTGAACTATCTTGTGAATATCTATATTTAATATCAACACCACTAATACCAGTTGGTGATATTATCTCTACATCATTTATTTTGAAAACTTTATAGATAAATGGTGCTGAAAGAATTACATTTTCACCGGGTCTTAAATTTATTGTACTATCACCCGTAGACACTACTCTCTCTAACTCTCCTTCTAATTTATACTCCAATATTCTTATGTTACCTATTGTAGAGGTACCATTTCTTACCCATTTTATATCAAGATAAAGAGGGTCTAAAGGATCTACTACTGGAAAGTTGTCAATGTTTCTTTTGAGGTCTAGCCATTCAGTCCAAGCATTTCCATCTCTTGAAACTCTATAATATGGTCTTAAATATCTAGCATCAGTTAGTCCAATAGTGTCATAAGTGAACTTAGTCATTCTTTTGACATTTTGTAAATTAACAAAACTTATTATATATTCGCTACCAATTGAAGTAAAATACGGAGTCTCATCAACAGAGAATGAACTAGCATTTACATCAAATTTATCATAAATAGTGATGATACCGTCTTGTAAATTTGGAACTATTTGTTGCATGACTTATATATTAAAAAGGGAATGTGCTTATATTTATTTAAAATAATTCTAATATAATTTGGTTTTTGTTATATTAGTTCATATATTTGTGTAAATAAAAATGCTTAAACAAGAGAAGATGAATATAAAAGAGAAGTTTCTTGAGCTAACAAACAGAACTTATCCTCACGGTACAGAAGAGGATATCTTTCCATTGTTAAACTCAGAATTACAAAAAGATGAATTTGGTAACTTGTTCATAAAAATTGGTGAGAGTGATGTAATGTTTACTTCTCACTTAGATACCGCGACCTCTGCACTTTGTGAAGTTGTTCATGTATTTGATGGTGACCTTATTAAAACAGATGGTAAGTCTATCTTAGGAGCTGATGATAAGGCTGGTGTAACAATCATGCTTTATATGATTGAAAATAAAATACCTGGTCTTTACTACTTCTTCTTAGGTGAGGAAGTTGGTTGCGTTGGTTCAAGAAAAGTAGCTAATAAATGTAAGACAGAAAAGATTGAAGGTATCAATAAAGTAATATCTTTTGACCGTAGAGGTACTGATTCAGTAATCACATTTCAAAGTTCACAAAGATGTTGTTCTGAAAAATTTGGTGAAGAGTTATCAAAACAGCTTAATTTAGCTGATACAAGTTTTTCATATAAAAATGACCCGACTGGTATTTTGACTGACTCTGTTCAATTTATTAGTATCTATCCAGAATGTACTAATATCTCAGTAGGATACAAGTCAGAACACACTTATGGTGAAGTTCAGAATATTGTTCACTTAGAAAAATTAGCAGAAGCTTGTTTGAAAGTTGATTGGAACAACTTACCAGTTGAGAGAGATCCTTCCGTAGCTGAGTATAAATCATATAGTTCAAGATATGGATCTTATCCAGGTTGGGATGATTATGACTATGACTATGGATATGGCTGGGGATCATATGGTAGAAGTTCTTGGAAAGGAGCAAACACTGACTTTAATAAGTCAAGGTCTGAAAAATTTTGGTTCCACGATAAAGAATTCAACTATGTCTCTAATGTAGAGATTGATAACTATACAAAGAAAGTTACCAAGGTAGACCTTTGTAAAGAGAGAATTGCAAAAGAGAAAAAGTCAATTGATGAACTTCTTAAACAATTAGAGCTACAGTTCAATAAAACTGAGTGGGATGGATTCAAACTTAAGGTTTATTATGAGTTTGACCACAATACAGAATGTAATAGAAATGACTTGATTGAGTATCTTCCAGAACTTGACTATTCAAAGGTAGAAGAGTTGACTGCGGATGAAGTAACTCAAATCACATCAACAAAAGTTGATACTGGTGTTAGAGTTTGGCCGAATTCAAACACCACCGACTATGACTACTCAGACTATTGTAGTGACTTATATGACTAAGAAAAAAGTTCCGAAAGGAACTTTTTTTGTTTATGTAACAAACTTATTGTAGTTTTTACATAAAATTGTTATGAGAATTGGACTACTTTTTACTGTTTACAATTGCGAAAAGTATCTTAAAGAGGTATTAGATGCTTGGTTTTCGGCTAAAGATGATTTAGATATAGTTATAGCTGCAAATAGTGGTATGTTTTCAGACTATCATAAATTAGGTATTCCTTATAGGAATAAAGAAACTCTTGAAATTCTATCAGAATATGAAATAGATTTTTTAATAACAACCAAAGGAAATAATCTCCTGGGAGAAGATGAAAGTAGAAATCTATGTCTCAACTATCTTAAAAAACAACAATGTGATTTAATATGGGTTGTTGATGGTGATGAAAAATACACTAAAGAACAAATATTAAATATTATAAACTGTATAAATAATACACCAGATTATGAATCTTATCAAGTAAATTTCAAAAATTTAACAATTCAAGAAAATTTATTTTTAGACTATACACATACCAGAATTTTTAGAACGGATAGACACAATGGTATAGATTCTTTTTATTTTGATAACCAGTTTGTATATAATGATGGTACTCTTTCAGAGTCATCTAAAATTTTTGAAATACCAAAAAGTGTAGCTCATATAGTTCACTATACATGGTTATCAGATGATTCAAGAACAAAAGATAAAATACTTTATCAAAGGTTGAGATACTGTGGTCCTGATGGACAATTACCAGTTGAACATAGATGCACATATGAATGGAATGATGAAAAAGATAAATTACAATTCAGTCAGGAATTTCACATTGGAAGAGGATTAGAAATTCCTTGTTTACATGAAGAACTTTCTAAATTTTCAAATGAATTTACATTGAATTATACAAGATACGACTGTTCTTTCAAAGTCACAAAAGTATTATCAGAACAAAATCTTATGTTTGAAATATATGATGGTGATACTAATAATTTAATTTACAGAACTTTTATGAATTTATCACCAGGTGTGAACTACTACATAGCTCCTAATTTTATACCACCTGATAATTTTTATAACTTTTTGATCAAAGTGTTAAGCTTTGAAAACTTAGTACATGAGGAAAAAATTCATTTAAAATTAAAATAATATATGGCAGGAATTAAAAATATAGACTTAGGTCAAAATGTCTCAATAGTTGAACCAGTAAATCTTTATGGTTGTAAAATTGGTAGCAACGTAAAAATTGGACCGTTTGTTGAGATACAAAAAGATGCTGAAATTGGAGATGATACTATAATTAGTTCTCATTCTTTTATATGTTCAGGTGTAACTATCGGTAAAAACACATTTGTAGGACATGGAGTTATGTTTACAAATGATACTTTTGATTCTGATATCATAGAAAATTGGAAGATGAAACAGACTACAATAGGTGACAGAGTAAGAATAGGGTCTAACTCAACTATATTACCTGTTAAAATTGGTAACAATGTAATAATTGGAGCTGGTTCAGTAGTAACCAAAGATATACCAGATAACTGTATTGCTTATGGTAATCCAGCAAAAATTAAAACTAATAAATGAAGACAATCACAATAGTGGATAGTTTCATTTCAAACCAAGAAATAGAATCTGCTACTCTGAATACAATATCTAGTCTGAAAGAAATAAATTGTGAAGTTTTATTAGTAACAACAAATAAAGTACCAGAATCTGTACAATCAAAAGTAGACTATTTACTTTATGATTCTAGAAACCAATTGTTTACTTCAGATGACTATCATTATTTTCATCCTTGGAACTTTTGGATAGATTGTGGAGATTTTGATTCTCACAATTTTTACTACTCAAAACAGAGACATGGTTTAGCAGTCATGATTAATCTTTTTAATTCTCTTTTATATGCTAAAAATCTCGGATACACACATTTCCAGAAAATATTATATGATATCGAATTAAGTAATGATTGTCTTAATTGGTTAAAGGAAATACCAAATGTATGTGAGTCAGAATTAAAAAAGGGTCTAATATATTTCAATGAACAAGGTGACACATCTGATGTAAATGGTACATATATATTTTGTGAAATAGATCATTTTTTATCTAAAGTGCCAATAATTACTTGTGAAGATGATTATCAAAAATCAATGATTAAATCATTTGGTTTTCCCAAATTTTTGATTTATGAAAAATTCTTATATCACTTCTTATTGGAAGGTGGTAATGATGAAGTTTTAATAAAAAATCAAGAAGATTTTAAAAATGATTTTATAGGTATTGATGAAAACGGACAAATATCAATATTAAATTTTGATGAAAAATATCAAGGTTGTCCGACAAGAATAACAAAGATTCATGATACAGACAAGTATGTTATTTTTACTCATAATTTTTCAAAAAATGAAATACAAAGAAAAATTATTGTTAACTCATTTGATTCCACTAAACTTGAGTATTTTCAATATTTACCTAGTCATTCAAGTTGGAGTTATTTTAATATTGATTATATATTTGAATCAATAGAGGTATATAATGGTGATAATCTTTTGTATAAAGAAATTTTCTCACCTGATGAAATAAAAAATTACATAAAATTTAAATAATAAAATATGGTTTCAAATAATAAAATTTGTTTGATAGGATATGGATACTGGGGTAAAATTATCCATAAGAATTTAATGGCTTTAGGATATGAAGATGTTAAAATTATTGATATAGTTTTAGAAAACTTTGATGAGTTAAATGACTCATATGATTATTACTTTGTTATAACACCATTTACTTCACACTATGAAGTATTATCTAAAATTGGTCAATATAAAAATAAAAGAATCTGGTGTGAAAAACCTTTGACTTTGACTATAAAGGAATCAAATGAGATTTATAGTCTGATGTCTAAAAATAATAATATGTTGTTTGTGGACTGGATATACACTTTTAATCCTTGTATTGATAGGGTTAAAAAAATAGTATCAAAGAAAAAAATTAAACAAGTAATTCTTAACAGAACCAATGATGGTCCTGTAAGACATGATTGTGGTTCAATTGCTGACTTATCTTCTCATGATTTATCTATTCTTTATTACATATTCGGAGTAGATGATTTTAATTTTACTTGGAATGAATTTTCGGTCAAATCTAATGAAGAGTTTGGTTCAAATATTAGTTGGTATTATAAAGATGGTCTACAGGTAATTATTAATTCTTCTTGGCAACATAAAACTAAAAACAGAGTCTCTCTATTCATTACTGATGATGATGAGATAATTGTATTTGATGATGTCAAAAAAACAATTGTTAGTAGTAGAGGTTTAGAGGATCTATCAGATAGTAAATCACCTTTACACTTGGCTATTAATTATTTCTTTACTTCAAATAACTTTGATGAAAATAAGAATATAACTCTTAAAATAACAAATAATATAGAATATGCAATTCAATAATTTAGGAAAGCAGTGGGAAAGTATAAGAGAGTCTGTACTAAATAAAATTGACTCTATTGGTCTTGAAGGATCTTACATAAATGGTAAATCAGTATCTGAGTTTGAAGATAAATTTGCTAAATATTTTAATACAAAGTATAGTGTTGGTGTTTCAAATGGTACAGATGGTTTAAAGTTAGCTCTTCAGATTTATAATTTATCAGAAAATGATTTAGTAATTATACCAGCAAATACTTTTGTAGCTGACTACTTAGCTGTAAAAAATCTACCTGGTCCAAAACCAAAGATTGCTTTAATAGACCATGATGAATACTTTACAATTAGTGTAACTGATTTGCAAGATTTTTTAAGTAAGAACCGTAATAGTTATAATAAAGTAGTTGTTATACCTGTACATCTTTATGGTCAATCTTGTGATATGGATAAAATAGTTGAGCTTAGTAATTTATACAACTTTTCTATATTAGAAGATTGTTCTCAATCTCATGAAACAACTTACAAAGGAAAACATCTTGGTTCTTTTGGTGACATGGCTGTTTATTCATTATATCCAGGTAAGAATCTTGGAGCTTGTGGTGACGCTGGAATAGTTACTACAAATAGTGAAGAAATATACAAAAGACTTAAATCAATTAGAAACTACGGTTCAAGTGTTAAATATCATTATGATGAAATAGGACATAATCACCGATTGGATTCTATTCAAGCTGTTATTCTTTCTGAAAAGTTAGACCATTTGAAAAAGTGGACAGATGTAAAGAGAGAAATTGCAAATAGATTTCTCAATGAAGTTAAAAATACAAAAATTACATTACCAAAAACTACACAAGATTGTGAACACTCTTGGCATGTCTTTTGTGTAAAAGTGGAGAATAGATTAGATTTTGAAAAGTACATGACGTCAAAGAGTATACCTACTATAATTCACTATCCTATTCCAATACATGATACTAAAATATTTGAAACTACAGATTTAGTTTTTTCAACTAAAAATACAGATATAAATAAAGATATGATAGTATCACTTCCAATTCATCCGTTTTTAAGTGTTGAAGAAGTAGATTTAATTATAGAAAGTTTAAATAATTTTTAAGATGGAAATAGGTAAAATGAAAATTTCAGAGGTAATTGATGACCTAAGATTGATATGTAATCTATATGGTCTAAAATTAAATAGAGTCAAAGATTTTAATTTAGCTAAATTAATTTTAGTCAATCTATATTGTCAAGATTTTGCCTACGAGTTTTATGATGTAGAAGAATAAAGTATTTTAGATATTTTATATATAAGTAATATGAAATATCTAAAAAAATATACAGAGAATAGAATCTCTATTTTTAATCCAGAGTGGTCTAAATTATTACCTGAACAACTTATTATTGTTACTGAGAATGGTGAATTTACTTTATCTAGAGAATCTAAATTAAGTGATACTGGTCATCCTATAGATATTTCAAATCTGATGAATTGTCTTCAGATCATTTATATACAACACACACAAGCAGAAAAAGATGGTGATGTAAATGCAGATGGTGAGCCAGATTATATGTGTATAGATATTACACTGGTAAAAGATAACAATGGAGAACACGCTAATCCAGATTCACTTAAGTTAAACATTGATATTACATATGGTGACCATATGCAATATTCATTCACAATAGATAAAAGTGGTGTAAATGTTCACCATTATACCGGTAAAAACTCTCTTTATGACCCTGAGACATTCTGGGGATTTAGTGATGAATCACTTGAAAAATTAGTTGAATTTTTTAACAGATTTGGATTTAACACTACAATAGATGATTATAAGTTTATTGATAAGGAACCAGATAGTTATCATTATGAAAAGCCAATACATAAAGAAAAAGATTTAGACACTATGGTAAAAGTAGATAAACAAGAAATAATTGACTTAAAAGGTGGTGATAAAATATCACACTGGCATGGTAGAAAAAAAGTATCTACTTTTGAATCATTTGTTAATGAAAACTATAACAGAGTAGTTGGTTTTAGATATTCTAAACCAACACTTGGATTTTTAATAAAGTGTTACTATATAAATGGTGAAGAAGGTGATTTGACAACTGAGAATGTTGAGATTGCACTTTCTAAAGTATTTGACCTTACTTATCAAAATATCAAACTTGACCAAGAGTTTGGTACTATTTTATTAGATGAGAATGTTGAGTTAGAAGTAGATGGTAAACTATCATTTGAAGTATTTGTTTACACTGAGAGAGAGTTAGAAAGTATTATAGAAGAGTTCGCTAAGAAGTTATATGCTATTTCTGATGTGAAATGTGTAGACTTTGGTAGTAAAGAACTTAAAAGCAATTATATAAAATAATTAAAAAATATTTAATAATTTAAAACTTTGTTGTATATTTGTATAAAATAGGACAAAAGAGACAAAATCTTTTTAATATATACTGAAATGAAAAACTTAAATTACATAGTCCCTCAACAACAGCCAGTTGTAATCGATCAGGATACTGATTCGAAAGAGACTAGCTATGTTTTTTAAGTAAGGAATTAACTATAAAAAACAACCCAGTTAGTCGAAAGATTAACTGGGTTTTTTGTTTTATACTATCAGGTCGTCTAAAGGCAGGATACCTGGCTTTGAACCAGGAGACGGTGGTTCGACCCCACCCCTGATAACAAAAGGTCTATTGGTCCAAAGGCTAGGATATCCGACTGTCTATCGGATGGTGAGGTTTCGATTCCCTCATAGACCGCAAAAAAAGGTCCTGTGGTTGAATGGTTACAATACCACCCTGTCACGGTGCGAGGTGCGGGTTCGAGTCCCGTCAGGACCGCTAAAATTTCGGGAAGTAGATCAGTTGATAGATCGCCTGGTTTGGGACCAGGAGGCCGCAGGTTTGAGTCCTGTCTTCCCGACTACATTGTCCTGTAGTGAAATGGCATCACACGGCGTTTTGGCCGCTGGGTTTTAGGTTCGAGTCCTAACGGGACAACAAATTACTTCCACCTTCCATCAGAAAGGAACTCATAAGTTCCTACATATTGAAATTTGTTTTTCCATTCTTCTGGTGAGATTATAGATAAAAATTCTTCACCACCTTCTTTTATATAGAGGTGATATTTTTTACCAGGAATGGGTTCAAAATTGTGTTTGGCTTTGTATAGTCTTTCATTAAGATTGATTTCATCAATTAGAATTTTATACTGTTCTTGAATTTCGGAAAACTTTGAAGAAAAGTGATGCTTTAACTTTGAAGTTTTTTCTAGTTTGAATAACTGAATATCATCTGGTGAGAACTTTTGTGAGCCAATTTCAGTTGGATAAGTCTTAGAACTTCTATCAGGTACAAAACTATCTGGCATCTTTTTTTCCATATGAGTTATATCATATTAGTGAACTAATGTTTTTGATAAATTATGGTACTTTGATTATTTATTACTATATTTGTAAAATATATAGGCTTATGTTAAATGTGTATAAAGTGAAATTTACAAAGTCATCATTTGAACTAAATGATGATTATGATAGATTATCTGATATTGATAAAGAAAAGATATCAGACTTAGATGCTTTTGCATTTTTTGACTATGAAGAAGATGATTTATATTCATTTCTAATTATTGTTGAACCTTTACAACTAAGGAAATATACAAATATTTTAGATGAAAATTTGATATCTTATCAAGTATCAAATATGTCTAAGGATATAATCAATATGGAATTGGATTTAGCTGATTCAATATCACCCTATATAACATCAATAAATACTTTAAGATACTCATTCTTTTTAGATGATTTAGATGAATGGATTTATGAAAACTTAGACATAGACACGGTTTTAGATAGAATATCTAAAGTAGGAATGACTAACCTTTCTAAGATTGAAAAAGAGTATCTTAAGAACTACAACTCAACAAATTGAACATTTTAATATAATAATTGTATATGAAAAAATTA
>JACCDZ010032211.1_pt1 | contig 14168 bp, 12 predicted proteins | sample 7449551 | NCBI WGS metagenome assembly JACCDZ01 (sample SAMN15323452, study PRJNA562643) | freshwater metagenome | isolation source: river surface water | place: USA:Blue River Watershed | collected 2017-08-18
CTATGAGGGGCCCGATGCCGGCGTGGCCGCCGTGTACGAGGAAATGCGCCAGGCCATGCACGGCGCCATCGCCGGCATCACCTGGCAGCGGCTGCAGCGCGAAGGCGCCATCACCTACCCCTGCCTGACCGAGGACGACCCGGGCCAGCCGGTGGTCTTCACGGACCACTTCCCCACCGACGATGGCCGCATCCACCTGGTGCCCGCGCAGCTGGTGCCGGCCAACGAGCGGCCGGACGCCGAGTACCCGCTGGTGCTGATCACCGGCCGCCAGCTGGAGCATTGGCACACCGGCAGCATGACCCGGCGCAGCCAGGTGCTCGATGCCATCGAGCCGGTGGCGACCGTTTCCATGCACCCGGCCGACATGGCTCGACTGGGCCTGGACGCGGGGCATCCGGTGGTCATCGAATCCCGGCGTGGCAGGGTCCAGTGCGCAGTTCGCCGTGACGATGGGAACCCGCCGGGCGCCGTGTTCCTGCCCTTTGCCTACCGGGAAGCCGCGGCGAACCTCCTGACCAACCCGGTGCTGGACCCGCAGGGCCGGATTCCCGAGTTCAAGTACTGCGCGGTGCGGCTGCGGCCCCTGGCTCCCCGGCCGCCCGGCTGACCGGTCGGCGACAATGGAGGGATTGCACACGCGTTACCGATCCCGAGACCCGGCATGACCCAGCAACTCACCATCACCCGCCCCGACGACTGGCACCTGCACGTGCGCGACGGCGAGCCCCTGGCCACCGTGGTGCCGCACACCGCCGCCCAGTTCGGCCGTGCCATCATCATGCCCAACCTCAAGCCGCCGGTGACCACCGCGGCCCAGGCCGTGGCCTACCGCGACCGCATCCAGGCGCACGTGCCCGCCGGCATGTCGTTCGAGCCGCTGATGACGCTGTACCTCACCGACAACCTGCCGCCCGACGAGATCAAGCGCGCGAAGGACGCCGGCGTGGTGGCCCTCAAGCTGTACCCCGCGGGCGCCACCACCAACAGCGATGCCGGCGTCACCGACATCCGCAAGACCTACGCCACGCTGGAGGCCATGCAGCGTGAAGGCCTGCTGCTGCTGGTGCACGGCGAGGTCACCTCCGCCGACATCGACCTGTTCGACCGCGAGGCGGTGTTCATCGACCAGCAGCTGATCCCCCTGCGCAAGGATTTCCCGGGCCTGAAGATCGTGATGGAGCACATCACCACCCGCGAGGCCGCGCAGTACGTGGCCGAGGCCGACGCGCTGACCGGCGCCACCATCACGGCCCACCACCTGCTGTACAACCGCAACGCCATCTTCACCGGGGGCATCCGCCCGCACTACTATTGCCTGCCCGTCCTCAAGCGCGAGACGCACCGCCAGGCGCTGGTGGCCGCCGCGACCTCGGGCAACCCCAAGTTCTTCCTGGGCACCGACAGCGCCCCGCACCCGGCCCACCTGAAGGAGCACGCCACGGGCTGCGCCGGCTGCTACACCGCGCCCGCCGCGATGGAGTTGTATGCCGAGGCCTTCGAGGCCGCCGGCGCGCTGGACAAGCTCGAGGGATTCGCCAGTTTCTTCGGACCGGACTTCTACAACCTGCCGCGCAACACCGGCACCCTGACCCTGCGCCGCGAGGCCTGGCAGCTGCCCGAGAGCTACCCCTTCGGCCAGGCCCAGATCAAGCCCCTGCGCGGCGGCGAGACGCTGGCGTGGAAGGTGGCCTGAGCGGCCCCGGCACCTGCAGCCCCCCGACGCCTCGACGTCCCGGCCGCGCGTGATCCTTCCTGAAGCCGCAGGGGCCGGACTGGCGTGGTCGGCGCCCTGGTTCCAGCCGTTCGCCGACCCCGGCGCTGACGTGGCGGCGCGGGTGGAGGCCGGTGAGCCGGTGCATGCCGCCCTCAATGCCTGGCCGGCCGCGCCCGTGCGCTTCGTGCCGCAGGACGCCTTGCCTGAAGGCCAGGCCTACGAGCGCTTCATCTTCGAGCAGCGCGCCTGCCCCACGCGGGAGAACCTGCACGATTTCTTCAACGGCCTGGTGTGGCTGCGACTGCCCCAGGCCAAGCGCCGGCTGAACGCGCTGCAGGCCGCCCAGATCGCCCACCTGGGCGTGGGTGCCGTGCGCGGGCCGGTGCGCGACGCCATCACCGTCTTCGACGAGAACGGCGCGCTGCTCGACGCGCCCGACGCCCTGTGGGAGGCGTTGCTGGCGCGCCAATGGCGCCGCCTGTTCGTGGACCTGCGGCCGCTGTGGGCCCAGGCCCGGCTGGTACTGTTCGGCCATGCCCTGCTGGAAAAGCTGGTGGCGCCGCGCAAGGATATGACGGCGCATGTGTGGCGCGCCAATGCGCCGCTGGCAGCCCGTGCGGGCGTCCCGGGCGGTACGGACGCACTAGCCGCCGCCGATGCCTGGCTGGCCGGGCAGTTGCAGCCCCAGGCCCTGGCCACCAAGCCCTTCACGCCGCTGCCGGTGCTGGGCGTGCCCGGCTGGTGGCCGGCCAACGAGGACCCGGCGTTCTACGACGACGCGGCGGTGTTCCGGCCGGCCCGCCGGCCGCAATAATCCGCCGCAGAATACGGCTTTTCACCCGCCGCCCTTGCAAAGCGCCGGCTCGGCCTTATCTTCGCGCCGGGTGGAATTTTTCCCCTGACTCTCTCGCTTCGGAGCCTGAATGAAACGCATCTTCCTGTTCGTCGCCACCAACCTCGCGGTCGTCGTGGTGCTGGGCATCGTCGCCAACCTGCTGGGCGTGAACCGTTACCTCACGGCCAACGGGCTGAACCTGGGGTCGCTGCTCGCCTTCGCGGCGATCATGGGCTTCGGCGGCTCCATCATCTCGCTGCTGATCTCCAAGCCCGTGGCCAAGTGGAGCTCGGGCGTCCACGTCATCACCGGCCAGGAAGGCCCCGACGAGGCCTGGATCGTGCAGACGGTCAAGCGCTTTGCCGACCAGGCCGGCATCGGCATGCCCGAGGTCGGCATCTTCGAGGGCGAGCCCAACGCCTTCGCCACCGGCGCCTTCAAGAACAGCGCCCTGGTGGCCGTGTCCACCGGCCTGCTGCAGGGCATGACCCGCGAGGAGGTCGAGGCCGTGATCGGCCACGAGGTCGCCCACATCGCCAACGGCGACATGGTGACCATGACCCTGATCCAGGGCGTGATGAACACCTTCGTGGTGTTCCTGTCCCGCGTGATCGGCTACCTGGTCGACAGCTTCCTGCGCCGCGGCGACTCGCAAAGCTCCGGCCCCGGCATCGGCTACATGGTGACCACGATCGTGCTGGATATCGTGCTGGGCTTCCTGGCCGCCATCATCGTGGCCTGGTTCTCCCGCCAGCGCGAGTTCCGCGCGGACGCCGGCGCCGCCCAGCTGATGGGCCGCAAGCAGCCCATGATCAACGCCCTGGCCCGCCTGGGCGGCATGGTCCCCGGCCAGCTGCCCCAGGGCCTGCAGGCCTTCGGCATCACCTCGGGCGTGGGCAAGCTGTTCTCCACCCACCCGCCCATCGAGGAACGCATCGCGGCGCTGCAAAACCGCTGATCTTCGCTGATCTGCATCAAACAGGCCCCGCATCGGGCCTGCCGAAGCCGCCCCACCAGGCGGCTTCGCCGTTTCAGGGCGGCCCGAAACGGTATCCTTGAAACGATGGGTTACCTGCCGCCTTCCGCCCGCCCGCCTACCTGATGGACCACACGCCCAGCCTCTCGTTCCTGGGGGAGACCCTGCTGTTCCTGACGCTGGCCGGGTTGCTCATCCCTTTGCTGCAGCGCTTCCGGATCAACCAGGTGATCGGCTTCCTGGCCGTGGGCGTGGCCCTGGGGCCGCACGCCATGGGCCAGTGGGCCGCCGACTGGCCGCTGCTGCGGCACCTGACCTTCAGCCAGATGGGCGGGGTGCAGGCCTTCGGCGAGCTGGGGGTGGTGTTCCTGATGTTCCTGATCGGCCTGGAACTGTCCCCCGAGCGGTTGTGGGGCATGCGCCGGTGGGTGCTGGCTGGCGGTTCCGCCCAGATCCTGATCAGCGCGGCCGTGATCGGCCTGCTGGCCTGGGCTTTCGGCAACACCCTGCAGGTGGCCATCGTCCTGGGCCTGGTGCTGTCGCTGTCGTCCACCGCGGTGGTGGTGCAGCTGCTGTCCGCGCGTGGCAGCCAGGGCGGGCTGGCCAGTCCGGTGGGCCAGGCCAGCTTCGCCGTCCTGATGATGCAGGACTTCGCCGTGGTGCCGCTGCTGATCCTGGTGGACCTGCTGGGGAAGGACACGTCCGCCGGCTTCGCGTCGGTGCTGGGCGTGGCCGCGCTGAAGTCGGCCGTGGCCATCCTCGTCATCTTCCTGCTGGGCCGGCGCATGCTGGGCCCGGTGTTCCGCTTCTTCGCCAACCGCCGCCATCCCGAGGTGTTCATGGCGCTGACCCTGCTGGTGGTGCTGGGCACGGCGGGCGTCACCGCGGCCGTCGGCCTGTCGCTGGCCCTGGGGGCCTTCCTGGCCGGCCTGCTGATGGCCGAGACCGAGTACCGGCACGAGGTCGAGGTGACCATCGAGCCATTCAAGGGCCTGCTGATGGGCCTGTTCTTCATGTCCGTGGGCATGGGGATCGACCTGGTCGAGGTGGCCCGACACCCGGGCTGGCTGGCGGTGTCGGTCGTGGGCCTGGTGGTGATCAAGGCCCTGATCGCCGCGACCGTGCTGCGCCTGGGCGGCCTGACGCGGGGCCAGGCGGTGGAGGGCGGATTGATGCTCAGCCAGGGTGGGGAGTTCGCGTTCGTGGTGGTGGGGTTTGCCGCGGCCTCGGGGCTGCTGGCGCGGGAGGTGTCGCAGTTCATGCTGCTGGTGGTGAGCCTGACGCTGCTGGCCACGCCGGGCCTGGCCCGGCTCGGGCAGGTGCTGGGGCGGCGGATCGATGGCCGCGGGCCTGCGCAGGGAAGCGCGGAGCGGGGGGGCGAGGGGCGGGATGCCCCGGAGGGGGGCCACGTGGTCATCGCCGGTTTCGGTCGGGTCGGGCAGCTGCTGGCGCAGGTGCTGGACAAGCAGGGCGTGCGCTATGTGGCGGTGGAGCAGGACGCCCGGGTGTCGGCCGCGCAGCGGCGGCAGGGCAAGCCGGTGTTCTACGGCAATGCGTCCCGGGCCGACATGCTGGACAAGCTGCACACCCGGCAGGCCGCCGCCCTGATGGTGACCATGGACCAGCCGGCCGCCGCCATGCATGCGGTGCGCGCCGCGCGGGCGGCGTGCCCGCAGCTGCCGATCTACGCCCGCTCGCGCGACGAGGCCCATGCGCGCGAGCTGCTCGACGCCGGCGCGACCGGCGTGGTGCCGGAGACGCTGGAGGCCGGCCTGCAGCTGACGGCGTTCGCGCTGCGGGCGGCCAACCTGCCGGAGCCGCGGGTGGGCGAGGCGGTGGCGGCAGAGCGCAGGGAACGGATCTAGCGGGCCGCCTTACTGGATGCCCACCGGTGCGAGCGCGCGCGTGAGGCTGGCCTCGCCCCGGCCATGCAGGGCCGGGTTGTAGTTGGAAATCGTGTCCTGGCGGGCCGTGTTGAGCAGCTGGTTGGTGATCTGCGTGGCACTGGCCCGGGTGAACTTGCTGCCCAGGATCGCGGAATAGCCGGACACGACGGGCGCCGCGAAGGAGGTGCCGTACAGGCCGGTCTTGTGGCCCTCGACGCCCACCACGAGGAACTGGCGCTGCAGCACGGTGTCGCTGCCGGGCGTGTTGGAGTAGCTGGCCAGGCTGGCCGGCGTGACGGGGGTGCCGTTGGTGCTCAGGGCGCCCACGTACATCGCCGAGGCCGTGCCGCGCAGGGCCAGGTTCAGGTAGTCGACCTGCCCATTGGCGTTGGCGCTGCCGATGGTCACGGCGTCGTTGCCGGCTGCCTTGGCGACCACGGCCTGGCCGTTCTGGGCGTAGGCGATGAGGGATTTTTCCTGGTTGCTCCAGCCGATCTGCGAGGCGGTGTAGCCGGCCACGGCGTACATGCCGTAGCTCAGGTTCAGGACGTTGAGGCCGCGGGCGAGGCTCACGGCGTTGCCGGTGTTGAAGTCCTTGGCCCGCAACGTGGCGGACGGCGCGACCATACCGGCCTCCTTGAGCGTCCACTCGCCATGGCGCAGCAGCTGGGTGCCCTGGCCAAGGTTGCCGTACAGGCCCTGTGAGCTGCTGAAGTCGTCCACGGCGGTGATCGTGACGCCCGCGCCCTTGTAGCCCTGCTTCCAGGCGTCCGCGACCTCAGGACTCATCCAGGACTGCAGCGTGGGCGTGGTCCCGCCACCCGGCTGCTTCTTCTGGGCCCAGGCGGCGGGCGACGCGGCCAGGCAGGTGGCGGCGAGGGCAAGGCAGGACAGGCGGAGCTTCATGGCGGGCTTTCTCTTCAAAACTGGACCGTGTAACGTACGGTGATCTGGTGGCGGTCGAGCGGGCGGCTGTCGATCAGGTACTGCAGGGTCTGCTCGGGCGGGAGTTCGGAGGCGGCGAGGCGGCAGTTGACGGTCTGCACGCCGCCGATGTCACCGTAGTCGGCGGTGCAGGGCTTTTCCTTCAGGCGGCCGCCGAGGACGGTGGTGGCCTTGATGGACAGCTGGGTGTCGCGGCCGAGGCGCGAGGTGTAGGCGAAGCCGAGCTTGAGGCTGGGATCGATCCCGTATTTCGCGCCGCGCTCGCCGGTGCTGAAACCCCAGATGACGCCCCACTGCGGCGCCATCTGCGTCAGCCAGGTGATCCGGCTGTCGGGCACCTTGGTGCTGTACCAGCGGTCGAAGCGCACGAGCTGGCCGCCGGCCAGTTCATAGCTGCCGTTGGCCAGCTGGGCCGCCTGGGTGGACAGGCGCGAGCCCTGGGCCAGTTCGATGAGGTGGGTGCGGGTGGTCGCTGCAGGCCAGGCGGCCTGCAGGTCCAGGGCCTGGGCCGCCGTGGCGGCCACGCACAGCATCCATCCGAACACGACTTTCATGGGATGAATTTTGCCCGATGAGCCGCGCGGCGATTCGGGAAATCGCCTAATCCGATGGACCTACTGCAGGCGCCGGGGTTCCAGGCGGCCCGCGGCGCGGCGGCGCAGGCTGGCGACCAGGGGCACGGCTTCGAAGTGCCGGTTCAGCCGGTCCTTCTGCTGCGGCAGCAGGCCGCTGGCGGCGATGAGGGCCGGCCACTGCGCGCACGCCGCGCCCACGACCTCGCGCGCCAGCGCGGCGGCCTTGGTCTCGGGAAAGTGCGCCTCGTTGCAGAACGCGCGCAGCACGGCCGGTGTCAGCCGGGTGGCGCCGTCCCCGTCCCGTGCGAAGCGCAGGGCATGGCCGCGCCCGGGCAGGTACGCCGCATAGGCCACGATGTCGTAGGCGGGCGAAAGCGCCGGGGTGCGGCCGTCGGCATAGACGATGCCGAAGTTCTTCACGTGCGCGTCGTAGTTCCCCAGCAGCTCGTTGACCACGAGCCGGCGGATGAATTCCTCCAGGGCCGCCGGGCCCAGGCCCATCGAGTCGCGCATGACCCGGGCCATGAAGCCGTAGCGGGCCAGCGGGTGGCGGTATTTCATCTCGGGCGGGATGCCCAGGATCTGGGCGAAGTCCTCCGCGTGGACATGGGCGTGGCCGTCGCGCCGGTCAAATCGCTCGACGGCCAGGAAATGCCGTGAGGGGCCGAGCACGAAGGGGATGTCGACGTCGATGTCCTCCATCGGGACGAGCCGGGCGCGTGCCACCTCCACGCCTGCCGCCTGCGCCAGCTGCAGCGACAGGGCCTCCACCTCGGGCAGCAGGGGAAACTCCGCCGAGGGCAGCTTGGCGATGATGTGCTGGCCCCGCGTGTCCTTGGTGCGGGCCACGTAGCGCGAGCCGGCCTGCACCAGCGAGAGCTTGGGCTGCACGCCCGACAGCGAGGTGCCCTCGCGCATCGGGTCGGCCACGACGCTCATCTCCAGCGCGTCGTGGTGCTGGGTCACGATGCCCGCGACCTGGTCGCGGTCCAGCATGGCCGGGCGGGCGTAGACGGCGCCGGGCAGGTCGGTGCCGCAGGTGGCCAGCAGCTCGAAGTGGTCGTCCACGGCGCAGCCGCGCAACTGCGCCAGGTGCCGGCGCAGGGCGCCTTCGGGCAGCAGGTTCTGGAAGAAGGCCGGCAGCATCTCGCCCGGGCCGTTGAAAAAGGGCAGGCTGGCACTGCCGCGCCAGAAGGCGGCCCGCTCCTGCGGGGCGGCCGCCGTGGCCCAGGAGAGCACGGGCGCCTGCGGGTCCTGCCAGAAGTCGTCCCGGGGGATGAAGCGCGTGATGGCGCTCGCGCCCTCGCCGTACTGGAACAGCAGCCCCGCAGGCCGCTCGCCCAGGTGGATGGCCAGGGCGCGCAGCCTCATGGGCCGCGTCCTTCGTCCCCGCTGGCGAGCTTCTCGATGTCCGTGAGGGGGCGCGGCGGCGGGGCGTTGGCGCTTTCCAGGCCCTGCGCCACGACCTGGGGCACCACGACCACCTCCAGCCCCAGTTGCCCCGCCAGCGCCATCAGCGTCGTGACGCGCGGCGCCGCCGTGCCCTGCATGGCCCGCCGCGTGGCCAACGGCGTGAGGCCGGCGCCGCGTGCCAGCTCGTCATAGGACATCCGCCGCTGCTTGCGGGCGGTTTCCAAGGCGTAGGCGAGTTGCCCGAGGGTTTGCATACAGAAGTGACTGTTGGCGAGATTTCAGTCACTATAGTAATTGGGATACCGGGGTGAGTCCAGTCACCAAAGTAACTGGTACTGCGTTTTCAGTCAGTTAAGTGACTGATTGGCCAGGCTCAGCGCCACCGCTTCCCCGACCTTGATGCCATCCACCCCGGCCGAGAGGATGCCCCCGGCATAGCCCGCGCCTTCCCCGGCCGGGTACAGGCCCCGGACGTTCAGGCTCTGGTAGTCCTCGCCGCGGGTGATGCGCAGGGGCGAGGAGGTGCGCGTTTCCACGCCGGTGAGCACGGCGTCGTGCCGGTCGAAGCCCTTGATCTTGCGGCCGAAGGCGGGGAAGGCCTCGCGCATGGCCTCGATGGCGTAGGGGGGCAGGGACGGGTGCAGGTCGCCCAGCTTGACGCCGGGCTTGTAGGAGGGGATCACCTCGCCGAGCTGCGTGGACGGCTTGCCCGCGACGAAGTCGCCCACCAGCTGGCCCGGCGCCTCGTAGTTGCTGCCACCCAGCACGAAGGCGCGCGACTCCAGCTCGCGCTGCAGGCGCACACCGGCCAGCGGATCGGTGCCCGGGTAGTCGCTGGGGGCTATGCCCACCACGATGCCGGCGTTGGCGTTGCGCTCGTTGCGCGAGTACTGGCTCATGCCGTTGGTGACCACGCGGTTCGGCTCCGAGGTCGCCGCCACCACCGTGCCGCCCGGGCACATGCAGAAGCTGTAGACGGCGCGGCCGTTGCTGGCGTGGTGCACCAGCTTGTAGTCGGCGGCGCCCAGCAGGGGGTGGCCGGCATGCTTGCCCCAGCGGGCGCGGTCGATCATGCCCTGCGGGTGCTCGACCCGGAAGCCGATGGAGAAGGGCTTGGCCTCCAGGTAGACGCCGCGCTCGTGCAGCTTCTCGAAGGTGTCGCGCGAGCTGTGGCCCAGCGCCAGGACCACGTGGTCGGCGCGCAGTTCGTGGCTCTCGCCCGTGGCCTGGTCCAGGACGGTGAGGCCTCGCAGTTGCTTGCCGCCGGGGCCGTCCTCGAGGTGGAAATCGGTGACGCGCTGCTGGAAGCGCACCTCGCCGCCCAGGGCGATGATCTGCTCGCGCATGTTCTCCACCACCTTGACCAGCTTGAAGGTGCCGATGTGGGGGTGGGCGACGTAGAGGATTTCCTCCGGCGCGCCGGCCTTGACGAACTCGCCCATGACCTTGCGGCCCAGGTGGCGGGGGTCCTTGATCTGGCTATAGAGCTTTCCGTCGGAGAAGGTGCCGGCGCCGCCCTCGCCGAACTGCACGTTCGACTCGGGCAGCAGCACGTTCTTGCGCCACAGGCCCCAGGTGTCCTTGGTGCGCTGGCGCACGGTGGTGCCGCGCTCGAGCACGATGGGCTTGAGGCCCATCTGCGCCAGCACCAGCGCCGCGAAGATGCCGCAGGGGCCGAAGCCGATGACGACGGGGCGGGGCTCGGGGGCCTGGCTCGCGTTGACGGGCGCGCGCCATGCCATGTCCGGCGTGGTCGTGACGTGCGGGTTCTTCTCGAACGTCGCCAGCAGGGCGGCCTCGCGCGAAGGGTCGGCCAGCGCCACATCGACGATGTAGACCGCCATCAGTTCGGCCTTGCGGGCGTCGAAGCTGCGCTTGAAGACGTCGACGCGGGCGATGTCGGCGGGCGGGAGGTGCAGGATGCCGCAGGCGGCGGCCAGGAGGGAGGCGTCAGGCTGCTCGGCCTGGGCCAGGGTCAGCTTGATCTCGGACAGTCGGATCATGGGTCTTGCGGGCCGGGGTTGTCGGCCAAAGACGAGTTGGGAAGGCCCGATAATACGGCCTGTGAAGCCCGCCAGGCCGTCGCTGGTGCATGTCCCGAAAGGGCGCACTGGAGGAACGTCCGGACTGCATAGGGCAGCGTAGCAGGTAACACCTGCCCACCGTGAGGTGAGGATCAGAGCAACAGAGACGAGTCCTTGCGCAGTCTTCGGATTGGGTGAGGGGTGAAACGGGCAATCTCTACGCGCAGCAATACCAAGTAGGCCAACGTCGACCTGTGTCCCGGGGAGTTGGCGGGTAGGTAGCATCGAGCCGTCGCGGCGACGCACGGCCCAGAGGAATGGCGGTCACATCCCGTGCCTGGCAACAGGCCCGGGGTGCACAAAATCCGGCGTATCGGCGGGCTTCACACTTTATTCATCCACTGCACGGCGCGATCAGGGGCGCTCGTGCGGCCCGAGGGAGCAGAAGCGCTCAGAAGCGCTCGTGGGGCATCAGGCACCGCCACTGCCCGGGCGCCAGCCCCGCCAGCGGCACGCGGCCCACGCGCAGGCGGCGGCCCTGCACGGGGTGCAACCCCACCTGCTCGCACATCCACGGCACCAGCGAGGGCGCGATGCCCTTGAGGGCGAAGCGCAGGCGTTTTTCGCTCTGCCAGCTCACCTTGATCGGCGGCAGGGGCTGGCCGCGCCACACCAGGCCGCCGCCCAGTCGGCCCAGGCCGCCCTCGGCGATCTGGCCGTCCACGTCCACCATCCATTCCTGCTCGATGAAGGGCGCATCCTCGGTGAGCTTGCGCACGATGCGGCCGTCCTGGCTGAAGACGGCCAGGCCGCCCGCGCCGGGGGGCAGGGGCAGCAGGGGCTGGAGCTGGCGCAGCTGCGAGGCCGCCACGCGGATGCCGCTGCGGTCGTCGGGGCTGCGGTTGGCAGCGGTGGGTGCGGGCGGGGGCCCTCCCGCCTCAGCGTGGAACAGGATCGTCACCGGCGCCAGGGCCAGCAGGCTGGCAGCAGGGTCCAGGGTGACGGATTGCGCGGGGCTCACGCGGGCCTGGGGCACGTCGACGACCTGGCCGTCGACCCGCACCCAGCCGCCTTCGATGTAGCGCTCGGCATCGCTGCGCGAGCACGGCACCTGCGCCGCCAGTCGCTTGGACAGGCGGATGGATTCTTCGGTCATGGGGCCGATGCTAGTCGGTTCCCAGCGCCCGCAGTCGGTCCACGTGGGCCTGCAGCGAGTGACGGGCCACCGGCCAGAGGGCGGGCGGCACGTCGTCGTAGGCCAGCGGCAGCCACTCGTCCAGGCCGCCCCCGGGGCGGGCCTGCATGGCCGCGCGTACCTTGGCCTCGCGCGCCAGCCGGTGCGCCCGCAGCCTGGCGATGGCTTGCGGTGCCTGCCCCAGCACATGGCCGTGGGCCGGCAGGATGAAGTCCAGGCCGTGGGCCTCGCAGGCGGCGGTGAGCTTGTCCAGGGAGTCGAGGTACAGCGTCATGTCGCCGTCGGGCGGCGCGACGACGGTGGTGCTGCCATTGAGCACGTGGTCGCCCGAGAACAGCAGGCCGTCCTCCAGCAGGGCCAGGCACAGGTGGTTGGCGGCGTGGCCGGGGGTGTGCAGCACCTTGAGCGAGTGGCTGTGGCCGCCGCCCTCGAGCACCAGCACCTCGCCGTCGCCCAGCGCGCGGTCGGGGGTGAACCGGCTGTCGGGGCGGGCGCCCGGCCCCGAGGGCAGGCCCAGCACCGGCGGGCGGCCGGGGCACAGGGCCTGCAGCGGCCGGGCGCCCGGCGAGTGGTCGGGGTGCGAGTGGGTGCACACGACCAGGCGCACGTCGCCGCCGGTGGCCGCCACGATGCGGGCGAGGTGCCCGGCGTCGTCGGGGCCGGGGTCGACCACCAGGTAGCCGCTGGCGGCGTCGCCGACGAGGTAGGTGTTGGTGCCCGGGCCGGTCATCACCCCGGGGTTGGGCGCGGTCAGGCGCATGACGTTGCGAAGCAGCGGCACGGCGCGTTCGGTGGGCCAGTCCAGCGCATGCAGCATCTGGCCGTCCGGGCAGACCAGGGCCAGCTCGCCGAAGGCGCCCTCGTGCTCCATCAGCCGCACCTCCCGCCCGCCGCGCAGGGCGCCCCGGGGGCAGCTGGTCCACAGGGGTTGCTCGCCGGCGCAGGCGTCGAGCACGGCCTGGACCGTGGCGTACGTCTGCAGGTGTTCCAGGGTGCGCACTGTGGGAAAGATCATGGGCAGGCCGCCGGCCTGGTGGCGCGACAGCGCATCGGCCGGGCGCACCCAGACCGGCTCGAACTGCTCGGACTCGTCGGCCACCGGCTCCTGGCCGGGGGGCATGCGGGCCACCAGGAAGGTGGTGTCGAAGCGCTTCGCGCTGTCGCGGTTGGTGGTCCACTGCGCCAGCAGGAACATGGCGTCGGCCGCCGGCACCAGGCCGCGTGCCTGGCACTGCGCGAAGAAGGGGGCCTGGCGGTCCAGCGCGGCGATGTCGGCGTCGCCGGCCCAGCGGCTGTCGCGATGGCGGGCCAGCAGCACGCCCAGTTCTTCGAAACTCTCGCGGATGGCGGCCAGGGCCTGCGTGAGCAGCCGGTCGTGCTGGCCGGGGCGGCGCCGGGCCAGGGCGTGGGCCGTGTGGTCGGCCGCGTCGAGGGTGCCGCCGGGGAAGACGTAGGCGCCGGGCGCGAAGCTGGCCGTGGCCGAGCGGCGCGTCATGAGGACCTCGATGCCGGCGGGCGTGTCCCGCAGCAGGAGCACGGTGGCGGCGGGCCGGGCGGGCGCGGGTTCGCGGGCGGGGTGCAGGTGTTGCGTCGGACGGACCATGGCGGGGATTATGGGCAAGCGGCAACGCCGGGTTCGTCAATCGCAGGACAGTCCGCCCGATAATCGCCCCATGCGAATCCGCTTCACCAAGATGCAGGGCGCGGGCAACGATTTCGTCGTGCTGGACGAAACCCGGGGCCGGCTGCACCTGTCGCCCGCCCAGTACCGCTGGCTGGCCGACCGCCACTTCGGCGTGGGCGCCGACCAGATCCTCTCGGTGCGCCCCTCGCCGGCGCCGGGCATCGACTTCGAATACGCCATCCACAACGCCGACGGCGGCGAGGTGGAGCATTGCGGCAACGGCGCGCGCTGCTTCGTGCGTTTCGTGCGCGAGCGCGGGCTGACGGACAAGTCCGTGGTCAAGGTGCAGACCGTCAACAAGCTGCTGGAGCTGCGCATGCTCGAGGACGGCCGGGTCACGGTGGACATGGGCGCGCCCGTCTTCGACCTGCCCTCGGTGCCGTTCGACCCGGCCGGCCTGCAGCCCCAGCCCTTTGGGCCCTGGGAGCGCTGGCCGCTGCCCGTGGAGGGCGCCCAGGTCCCGGTGGCCGTGGTGTCCATGGGCAACCCGCACGCCGTGCTGCTGGTGGACGACGTGGACACCGCGCCGGTGCACACGCTGGGCCCCCAGGTGGAGGCCCACCCGGCCTTCCCCCGCAAGGTGAACGTGGGCTTCCTGCAGGTGCAGGGTCGCGCGGCGGTGCGGCTGCGCGTGTTCGAGCGCGGATCGGGCGAGACCCTGGCCTGCGGTACGGGCGCCTGCGCCGCGGTGGTGGCCGGCATCCGGCTGGGCCTGCTGGACCGCCAGGTGGACGTGCAGACCCGGGGCGGCCGGCTGACGATCGCCTGGGACGGGGGCGACAGCCCGGTGCTGATGACGGGCCCGGCGACGACCGTGTTCGAGGGCGAAGTGGAGATTCCCGAATGACGATGATGAACAACGACCAGATGAACCCGATCACCGAGGACGACATCGCCAATTACCTGGCGAACACGCCC
>JACCDZ010317082.1_pt1 | contig 14167 bp, 14 predicted proteins | sample 7449551 | NCBI WGS metagenome assembly JACCDZ01 (sample SAMN15323452, study PRJNA562643) | freshwater metagenome | isolation source: river surface water | place: USA:Blue River Watershed | collected 2017-08-18
AGCGTTCGGGCAACCGACCCGGGCTGGAAGTCGGTGACCTTCTCCGTCACCGCGCGGGCGTGGTTGATCTGCGCCGCGACAATAGAAACGAAGTCTTTGATTTGGAATGCCATTGTTCAGCCTTACGAAGTGACCAGATCCACGACACCGCCAGAAATGGCCACGGCGCGCGCCGTCACCCGAATGCTGTCGCCAACCACCTCCGCGCGCGAATAATCGACGCGAGAGACGCGAAAATCAGCCAACAGCGCCGACTTCACGTACTCGGCAGCCATCAGGCCAGCGGTGGGCCCGTTGATCTTGCCCTTGAGCCTGGATACCAGGCAGCCGTAGTCCGGGTGGCGCCGAGCCTGCCCACGCGGGGTGTCGATCCGGTGCTGGAGCTGCTGGCGCAGGTTCTTGGCGCCGGTCAGGATGGCGATATCGCCAGACGCATCGGTGGACAGCATGCGATTTCCCAGCGCGCAGTCCCGCTCGTAGACCTGCCCGCGCTCGGCGTCATCGGTGTACACGCCCGCTGGCGCTGGCACCTTGATGAACGAACCAGCCAGCAGCACGCCAGGGGCCACGCGCCGCTCATCATTGGTGATGTACGGAGGGCGCAGCTCGTTGATCCACACCAGCTCTGGCCAGCGGTTCGAGTCGCCCATTTCACGGGCGGCCAGAGTTTGCAGGTCATCGTCCCAGAGGGTGGCGACCAGGCGATAGCTGGGAAGCGGGCGCTCAAAGTCGCGCATAGGGCAATTCCCGTCACGATGTTGGTCATGTGCCGCCCAATCTCCTGGAACGGCAGCGGCGCCAAAACTGGATCCATGCGCCCCAGGGCTGAGACGCCCGCGATGGCATTGCTGTTGAGCGTGGCCACATCCTTCTCAGGCTGCATCTGCTGAAAGGCATTCATGTTCGCGTAGGGGCTGGCCTGGTTGCCGCCCGTGGTGCTGGAGCAGTTCGAGGCGCCATACAACCCCGTGTATTCCTCGTAGGTTTTGCGCGGGCGCAGCGAGTTGCGGAAGATGCAAGCTACCTCATTGAAGGCGGCAGCGACGCGGCCAATCCGCGCTTTCAAGTCGGCTGGTAGGTTGCGGATGTTGTTGATCGTCTGAAAGACGTTCAAGCCCACGCGCGCAATGTCGTGCGCCATGGCGATCAGGCGATTGCCTACCCCGCTGACAAAATTCTTCACGCCGCGCACCACTGAGTTGACCATGCCAAAAACCTTGTTGGCCACGCCCACAAAGTTCTTGATGGCGCCGGCAATCGGGCCAATCACGCCGTCAACGAAGGCCAGGGCCTTCGATACCAACCCATCGACCTCACCGACCATGCCCCCAATTTTGCCAACCGACACATCTAGCGCAGCCATGCCGCCCGACAGGTTCCCAAAAAACGGCTCGACCACAATGGTGTGGTCAATCGTGGTGGAGACGGCCTGCAGCGTGATGTTGTACTGAAACAAAAGTGGTCGGCTTTTCGACCGGCGCAGAACGAACTGCGTGGGCACCACAGACCACGCAAAGCCGTCCAGGGTGTCGATAAACAGCAGCTTCACCAGGCCGGGGTCTGTGCCGCGATTGATTGCCGCCTGTTTGGCTGCGGGGAACGCGCGCATCACCATCTGGTTCAGCACATCGAAGGCCTGCAGACCATCCTGCCCTGCGGCCTCGGAGTAGCGCCAGCCTGTGTGGCCTGCGATAGTGCAGGACGGCAGGCCCTCACCGAAGTGATCAACCCAACCGGAAAGATCCCGCCCGAGGGTCTGGTTCACTGTGGCGCGAGCTGGCTCGTTGCGCGTCAAATCCTCCGGGCGCACAGATAGTTGCACGGGCGCAGACAATGCGCCCGCGTCATCGAGCACAAACGCAATGGGCCGGACGCCCGCTCGCTGGTCGGTCGGTGCAACATTCTGGGACATGGCCATAGTGTCGCATCACGACCCACTACAGCGGAGGATCGAGAGGCGGCGGCACCTTTGGCGCCGCCCCGTCTGGAACCACAGCGCCACTTTCATCAGATCCGGCTTTCACATCCTTGTGGGTGTGCTTGTCTGAAATATCCTTGCCGTTCGATGACACGTCGAGCAGTCTGGTCGCGCCAAGCACATTCAGGTCGCCGGTGATAAACACCTCGCCCTCAAAAACGATACTCGGCGCCTGATTTTTGATAATAGAGCCCGCCTGCTCCAGAATGGTTTTGTCCACCAGGGTATCCAGGCGGCCAACCATTTTGATGAGACAGTCGCCATCCGGGTTGATGGTCAGTTGGTAGTTGCCCTTCGGTGTTTCCAAGCGCACAAATAGGCTGCGGCCAGTGTTCCGATCTTGCTGGAATTTCTGGTCGATATCCTTGCCGCCCAGGTCTTCGTGATCTGGCGTTTCGCCGACCCTGACGTAGAGGCCAGACGGGTGGTGCAGCTCGATATTGCCGTCTCCGTCGATGGATTTATAGACGTCGGATTGGTGGCGCTCGATTTTCCGCTTGGGGTCGGAGAAAAGCATTTGGTTGACCTGGGGATACAAGAACCCCAGGACGACTGGGTTTGTGCCCAGAAACCCAACGATGGCCAGTTGATCCTGGCCGGTGATTTTGGAAATGTCCCACTTGTTCGCCTTCTCGGGGACAGCAGGCATATCAATCGAGCCGGAGCGCGTGCTGCCGTTTGGCGTCAGCACCTGCACGCCGATCATCCGCGAGCCATCGTCAGCCATCACCAGGTCAACCGAGTGATCCTCCGGGTGGGTGGCCACCACGTAGCCCTTGCGCAATCCATTCATCAAAAGCCCCTTGTTGCCTGCTCAGCAAGCCATGGCGACGCCTCTCCAGACTCCATGCTGGCGCGCAGGGCGAAGCCTTCCCCGCGCTCGAATGTCAGCGTGGTGGTGTAGCCCTGGAACGGTTGAAAATCGTGGTCGATCTGCACCACGTAGGCGTCCCACTCCATGCGTCCCATTTGCATGCGGCAGTAGTCGCCAGCCTTCATAGCCTCCCGCTCGCCTGGGCGAGTTGGCCCACCCTTCACGACGATGGAACCGCGCTCAAAGACGACGTTGTCCTTGTTCATCTCCATCATCAGGCGACGGCGCTTATCGATCCATGCCTCCTGCTTCTTGGAGCGATCCTCGTTGTCGGCCTCATTCTGCCCGCTGGTTTGACTTTTCACATCGTCGCCGCCTTGCTGGGTTTCGGCAAACATCGGGCGCACGCCGTAGTATTTCAGCGCAGTGTTGGGGTACTCCTTGAGAGACACCTTCGAGCTGTCGCTTTGGATGGCCGCCAGCTTGCGCGACATTTCGTCGATCAGATCGAACTTGGAGTTGTTGACCCAGTAGAAGTTTGCGACGTTGGCATCCGTGCGCGCCACGGAGATGCTGCGCACGTAGCTGTCGGCAATTTCACAGTAGATGGGATCCGGCGCATCATCCTGGATTTTGCGGGTTTTCGCGCCTTCTGGTTTGGTCAGGTGCAACGCGGGGATGGCCCGATACACGCAGTGCACGCCATCCTCGCGGTCTTCGGTGTACAGCTCGTTCCAGATTCCCACATCGCCGTGGAACTTGAGAATGTCGTAGATCGAGCCCTGCTGATTCTGAAACGACTGGTTCACGGTGCCGTGCTTGACCGAGATGCTGTCACCAGTCTGGATCTTGCGCGGCATCGGCGTGTACGGCGGCATGAATTTGTCAATGTGGGGGTTGATCACCTTATCCACCATCACCCGGACAAACTCGCCGGCAGGGAGGCTGTTCACCGCCTTGGTGCCGAAGATTTCCGACAGCGAATAGGTGGTGAGCAGGGCTTTGCCCTCAGCGTAGGACGCCAGGTAATTGACCTGGAACGTTTGCCAGATTTTCCCGTAGTCCTGCCCGCTGATTACCACCGTGCGCTGCGGCTGGCCGTTCTCGCTCATGACCTGCGGGCGCTGCACATCGGAGACGAAGCCTCGCATGATGATTGGGTACTCGGCGGGCGCCGGGCCCATGCCGTTCCACATGCGGATTTCAACCACATCCATAGGCTCGACCAGGCCGTAGACAGACTCCAGCTCCGTCCCTATCGTGAAGCCCGTTGCACTACCAAACGACTCCTGAGCTTTGTCAGCGAAAGTGATGCTGAACCCGCCGGCTGGCTCGCGCACGCTCTTGCTGGTGCGCACCGACGAGCCAGGGTTCAAGAATGGGGTCAGGTCGATGTAATCGTCCTTGCTTTGGTAGCGCGAGGACACCGCCGACTGACCGTCAATCGTTTCGCGTCCGATGGTCTTAAACAGCCGCACGGTGCAGCGCGGCGATGCTGTGAGCAAGTTTGGCATGGCTTATTGTACGGACGCGCCGAAGGGCTTAGCCGCCGTCACCCTGGTTGTGATGTTCTGCGCTGGGGCCATCGGCTTGCCGTTGGCGTCCACCACGCGCACCGTAATGTCATCAGCGCTGATACGGTACTCGGGGTTCACCGAGCCTCGTCCCGCACCGGCGCCAGCCCCTGCCGCTGTGCCAGTACCCGCGCCTGTAGGCATGGGGGTTGTTCCGGCCTTTGCCACGGGCGCCGGTGCCGCCTCGGGTGTGGGTGTAGTGCCCAGCTTTGCTGCGCGAGCCTTGGCGACCATGGCTGCCGCCTGCACGCCCTTGCTCACATAGTTGGGGTCTTCCGCGTAGCCGCCGGCTTTCAGTCCTGAGAAATACGACTTCGCGTCCTTGGTCCCGAGCGCGCCGGCGTAGCGGCTTTTGCCCAGCAGCCTGGAGAAGTCTTCGCCAAAATCTTCGGTGGTGCCGTAGGCGCGGTACGAATCCACGCTGCCCGTCATGTTGTCTTTGGCCTTTGGCCCCTGCCCCGAAAAGTCTTTGATGTTGCCAAGGTTGTTTGTGCCCTTGATGACGCTGCGACCCCAGCCTGTCTCAAGGCCCCACTGCGCCAGGACGGCGTCGGCGGGCACGCCAAGTTTTGCTGCAACCTTCTCGGCAAGTGGCCCGTGCTCCTTGACGAACTCCGCGACATTACCCGAAGCCTTACCGGCGCCGACGGCACCAGCAGATCCAGCCGCAGCCGGTGCGCTGCCAACGGGCGCAGCCGATGCGACTGCAGAGCCACCACCAGCCGGTGCGCTGCCAGCCTTGTCCGACTCGCGCGCCATCCGCTTGCCGCTCGTCGTGCCCGGGGCCAGACCGAGCTTGTGGTCGGTCATCGAGTCCTCGACCTCCTGCGTGGCGTCTTTGATGGCCTTGGCGTACTCGGTCTTGGCTTTGTTCAGCTCGCGCGTGGCGAACTCCTCCATCGCCGCCAGCTCTTTCATTTGGCGATGGTATTCATCCGGGTTGTTCGTGAATTTGCCGTACTGCTTGCGGTATTCAAGCGTCAGCTCCTCCTTCTTCTTGTTGACGGCATCCAGACGGCTGCGAGCGTTGATTACCTTGTTTCCTTCCTCGGCAGACACCCCGGCGATCTTGTCCTTGCCCTCGGCTTTCAGGACGGCCTCCATGATCTCGCGGGGGGACTTCCCATCCTTCACCCCGGCCATGTGCATGATGCCGAGTTTGATGGGCACCAGGTTGTCAACCAAGCTGGTCTTGATGTTGTCCAGAATATTCTTGCTGTCGCGGATATCCGAACCCGTGGTGCGCTCCTGGTCATACTTCGAGGCAACCTGCCCCAGCACGGCCTTGAGCTTTTCGTCGGTGTCAGCTCCCTGAATGGCTTGGCGGTCGTCGCTGCTGATTGCGTCGGAGCCGGTGCGGCCCAGCAGGTTTTTTGCAACTGCCTTGCGGTCGTCGGCGGTGCCAAACTCGATCTTTGCCAAGTTCGCCACGCTGCTGAACTTTGTCAGGTCTCCGTACTTTTTGGACAGGCCGCCCATCTGGTTCGGTTTGAGCGACAGCAGCCCCATAGCCTGGTTGATGCCGATGCCCAAGTGGTTCGCCGTGGCGTCGGCCAGCTCGTCCGAGCCTTCACCGTACTGCGAGCGCAGTTTGTCCAGTGATGACTGTAGAAAAGTGGCGCTGCCGCCTGGCCGCGCATCGCCAGGCTTCAACTTCTTGTAGGCCGCGTAGGCGCTGCCGTTGCCAAACATGCCGTCAGCCGTGGCAAATGCCCCGCCTTCGCGCAGCATGCGGGTCTGGTACGGGTTCAGGCCCATGCTGGAGCCGATGCTGCCCGTAAAGAACTGCGATGCCTCGCCCTTGGCGCCGCCAGCCGACAGCGAAGCGTTGATGCGGGCCAGTAGAGCCCCAGCGCCGGACGGATCAAGGCCAGGGATACCAGAGCCCACCATGGCCGAGTACATGCCCGCGTAGCCCTCCACATTCGCCCGCCCCAGGTTGTTGCGGGTCTGCGAAGTGGCGTAGTTCGCCAAGGCCTCCATCACCTCCTCAGACTTGGCGAAGGCGTTGGACTTGCCGATGGTCTCGCCGATCAGCAGCGCGAAGCGGCGGCTCTCCTGAGTGTTGCTGGTGACACCGACGCCGCGCAGTTGCCCCATGACGCCGACGCCAGCCGAAGGATCCATGCCGAAGGCGCGTGACACGCCAACGCCGACACCCAGCTCGTCGCTGATTGTCTTGTACTGCTCGCTGGTGACGTTCCCCAGCTTGGTGAACTGTGAGGCGAGCTGCCCAGCCTCGGCATAGGTGATCTTGAGGTTGTCCGCGCTGCCGTGCACCACCGCCTTCAAGGCGTTGAACGACACATTCACGTCGCCCAGGCTCCGCTTGAGCTTGTCCAGGGCGATGCTGTTGCTTTCGGCCTGCTCGATCTTCTCCATGACGCCGCTAACGACCTTGCCGATGCCCAGCGCCAGCATGCCGCCCATCAGGCCCGCGAGGCCCGCGCCAGCACCAGAGGCCATGCCGGTGCCAATCGCGTTTGCCGCGACACCCCCCGCAGGGCCAGCCGCACGCAGCCCAGCCTGCGCAACGTTGGCGGCTTGACCCTGCCAGGAGTTGTTACCGGGCTGCGGCTTCTCCGGCGATCCCTCGAAGGCATTGCTTCCGAATACCCGCAAGCCGGCGCGCATCATCTGCACTGACCGCGCCGTCTTGTTTGGGAACATGCGCTCGAAGTCCAGCTCATGCAGCGCCTTGCCGCCCTGGCCTGTGTCCTTCACCCGCTGGCGCAGCGTGCTTGCAACCTTGAGGTATTCCTCCGTCTCCTTCCGCAGGCGAACGACGTCCGCCACGGCTGTATTGGACACGGGGTTGAACTTGACCCGGTTTGCCTGAGCGACACGCTGGCCAAACGAATTAATGCTTTGCTCGGCACTGCTTGTGTCGAGCTGCGCCTCAATCGGGATACCTACTTTATTGGCCATTTTGTCAGCTCAGTTCTTCCCAGTCGTCTGGGGGCGGTTCTTGACGCCCAATCGCTGCCGCCACGTCGTCGGCGTCGAAGTCTTCATCTTCGATTTCGTCCATCAGCTTCGGATCCTCGCGGTACCGGTGAGCCAAATTGTCGATCAGCATTTCTTCAACCGTGGCGTCCAGGTAACGCGGATCGTTCACGGTCAGTCCGTACCGAGCGCGATATTCAAACTCAATTGTCCCCTGTCGCTCCCGCGCCGCCTGCTTCGCTCGATGGAGCATTCCCGAGTCGAAAAGAGCGCTCCTGTTCTAGCAGCTTGTCATACACAGCGTTCAGCTTGGCGTAGGTCTCTGGATCCAGCGGATCCAACAGATCGAGGTTCCAGCCATCCGGCGCGCGCACCGTCAGCACTTTGAGTACGGACAGCCAGCCGCACACCACCTGCAGCCACTCCGTGGGAGGGGCACCATCAATCAGGCGTGCAAACTCCACCTGAATGGCAACTTCGTCGCGCATGGCGCGGCGAGCGAACGTGAAGCCGCCGACTGTGGGGACGTTGACAAAAAAATCAGAAGCGCTTGGAGTGCGGGCCATGGTCGAATTTCCTTTGGTGAATGAAAAAGCCGCCTACCCCAGAAGGGGCGGCGGCTTCTATTGTGCGGTCACGAATTACGCAGCGGTACCCACGACGTCCAGGGCGTTAAATTGCCCGTTTGCCACAACGATCTGGTGCGCATTGATGTCCAGATCGCCGCTGGCGTAGGACACGCCGATGTACTTGCGCAGCAGCTTGCCGTCGTCCTTGGAGTAGACCTCCAAGTCGAACACCAGGCCCTGCAGCATGGCCTCGCCGTTTTCAGCGGCGATACCGGCTTCAAGCATGGCGCCCTTGATCAACACCATCTGCGACACGCTCAGCGAGTGGCGCGCCATGGTGGGCACGTACTCCTGGACGTGGATATCGCCGATGCCGCTGGCCGGCTCAGGGCTGTAGTCATCGTTGGCGCGCACGCTGCGCACCAACCCGAGCTGGATGCCGTCAAAGACGACGACGATGCGGTTGCCGGAGCGGGTTTTTACGTTGGATTTCATTCAAATGCTCCTTGTTTAAGCGGCCGTCGCCACACCGGTGTACGGGACCGCAAAAACTTGCGTCAAAACATAATTTACTGGAATTACCGGGCTGCATTGAAATTCAACCCGCAGAACATCACCCTCCAGTGTGGCCTTGATGTTTTTGTAAGGCGGGTTCGCAGCGTCACCAGCCAGCACGCCGGGGCCTTGTGGCTCCTGGCGGGCCAGCTCACGCAGAGTGGAGCCGGTGATGCTGATTGCGCGCGACAGCACCAGGGGGTTGCCCTTGGCGCCAACCAGCACGCGCAAGGCCTGGCGAACGTTGCGAACCACAAAGTCCAGCGCCACGCCGGTGGACTGCTCCACGCGGTTGTAGTTGTCGTTCACCAGCCAGGTGCTGATTGACTTCACGATCTTGTAGCCTTCCTCGGTGTCCTCCAGGCACAGGACGCCGCCGCGAATCAGCTCGTCTGTTTCGGTGGGGCGGCGAGGGTTCGACTCCAGGCCACGGCACTTGAAGTTCTTGTTGGTCAGCGGGGTGCCGGGATTGACGCCCGAGAAACCACCGGCCACACGAGCCGCCGACATATACGCGGGGTACAGCACCAGCTTGCCCGAGGCGTCGTAGTCGTAGTGGCCCTGGTACATGAGCGACGTGCGGTCGCTGTTCAGAGCTTTTGCGGCCTGGATGGCGGCGGCCTTGGACGTTCCGATATCCGTCCCGCAAACCGCCCGACGTTCCTTCTCGCCCTGCACCGACATGAAGGCCACATGGGTGTCCGCCATGGCGTGGAGGGAGGCGTCGCCGCTGACAGGGGTGATCCACTGCACATCCACCGTTTGCAGCACCTCGAACGCATCCGCCCAATCGCTGGTGGTTGTGGTGCCGTCAGACCCGCCGGACAAGAACTGGAAGGCGCTCACGGATGGCTTGAGGCCGGCATCCGCCACGCGGGTAGCGGTCACGAAGCCTTCGGCGCCACTGTTGAACCAGTCCACGGCAGCTTGCAGGTCGGCGCGAGCCGTGTAGGTTGCCGTCTTCACGTCCTGGGTTGTGACGTAATCCAAGCCGTTCAACGCAGGGCGCGAGTAGCTGTTATCCAGCACCTCGGCGAGGAAGTCGGCCTCCAGGTTGATGCGGTCAACCAGGTCTTGCACGGTGGCAAACTGCGCAAGGTCGATGGTAGCCACCGTGGTGCCGGTGGGTGCCGCCAGTACGACGCTGGTGCCGGTCACCGTCATCGTGGCGCTGGCCAGAGCGCCGTTGTAGCGCACAGAGAATGCAGCACGCCCAACGTTGTCCTGCGTGTAGTATTCATCGCCGCGCTGAGTCGTCAGGCGCAGGCCGCTGAGCGTTCCGGCTTCGACTTTCACCTTGATCAGGTTTTCGCGCAGGCCGTAGTTCGTGGAAACCAGGCTGATGACGTCGGTGGCGCCGTTCTTGAGCGTGAGGCTGCCTTGCACAGCAGGCTGCACGCGCACAGCAACAACCTCGAATGGGCCGCCGGTTTCGGTGCTGGGGTCGAAGGCTTTAAGCACGGCGTCCAGCATCTCACCGGATACCAGAGCGCGCACAGCATCCTGCGGAGAGGCGAAACGCAAGGCTGTCTTTGGCTTGCCGCCAGCAGAGCGCCCCACCAGGGCCACAACGTTGCCAACCGACAGGTTCTGATTGCGCATCGCGTCGTCGTTGACGACGGACGCGGAGGTGGGCGTGGTGATCAGGCGCCCATTGAAAAATACAGACATTGATTACCTCGCTTAGACGGGTTTGTTGACGAAGGCGTCGTAGCGGCTCTGGAATTCAGAGGCCGTGCCGACGAGGTTTCCGTTCACTTTTTCAGAGTGGTGGAAGGATCCGATCAGCTCGGGGCGCTTCACGGTTTCGGACAGGCGGGCGCAGAACTCGGTCAGCGTGAGTGCTGGCACGGTCGGCAGTGGTTGGGCGGGCTGATCTTTAGCCATTTAAGCTCCTTGAAATAACATTGGAAATTGCGCTGACGTTTCCAGAAACCTGAACCGGCGCAACACACGAGAACGTGCTCATGACTTGGTAAATGTGGGCCGGGTACTCGCCGCTTACTGCGTCGATGTCTTGCTGCGACAGGTTGACCTGATACCAGCCCAACCCCTCAAACACCGTGAGGTTTGCCACCACGATCCGGCGAATGGCTTTGCGAAGCTCGATGCGCTCGTCGCTGTTCAGGCTCCAGCCAATGATGGTGACGTTCACGTTCGCCAGCCATCCCTCGGCCTCGTCCCAGTCGCCGCCGATGGCATCGAACTGGCCTTCAATCATGTCCTCACCCAGCACGCGCTCACCGGGTTCCTCGTTTTCGAGGTGAATAGTCACCAGTGGCAGGGCCAGGTCGCGCTCAAGCGACGGGGAGGCCGCGTACACCTGGATGTAGCCGAGGTCGGTGGCGAAGTTGCCGCGCTGGCACTCCACCAGAAGCCCGGCCTCCAGCCGCTGGCGCAGCACGGACAGAACATCCGAACTCTCGTCCTGATAGATGGCATCGGGCGTGCCGTGAGCGGTTGCGCCTGCCGTCCATGACGTGCCGTTGGTTGTGTAATAGGGCCGGTAGAATGCCATGACCTGGTTTTGCAGGCTGTTCACGTCAACGATTACACGATCATCCCCTTCGGACACCACGAGCGCCAATGGGTCGTCGTGGCCAGAAAATGAATCCGATCCTTTGCGCAGCACCTTCCAGCGAACAGCGCCCGCTGGCGGCTCAAGAAAGAGCCGCAGCGCGTTACCGGCGTGGAGTGGTTGCACCATTGTGATCACGCCGGAATTCTTGCATCACGACCACCCGTGACGGCACAATCCGGCCATGTCCATCAGCTACCAGATCACATTCAAGGGCGGGCCTGAACTCGGGTTGACCGGGGCCGTCAACGCCCAGGTGCTGCCCCTGCTGAATCAGGCCGTGCGCGCTGTCGCACAGCAAACGGCCATCGACTGGCAGAAATCTGTGTACCACGCGAAGCTGTGGAGCGGGGAGAAGGATGCCTACGCCCAGAGCATCAAATGGGAGATGACGGGCGACTTCAGCGCGGTGGTATCCACCGATTACAAGCTGGCCGGAGAGATTGAAACCGGGCGCGGTCCGCGTGACCTGAAGAAGATGCTGGACACCAGCAGCAAGGTGCGCCGCACCACAGATGGCCGCCGGTTCCTCGTCATCCCCATGCGCAAAAACACTCCAGGCAACGGCGCACTGGCCAAGGCCATGCCCCAAGGGGTGTACAACCTGGCCGGGGCGATGGCAGCATCCAGCGTCGCCAGCAAAGGCCGCCGCCAGAGTGGACAGGTCACGGTTCTATCCCCCACCACGGGCATGCACGCGGCGGCCAAACAGAGCCGCTACCTGTCCAACCCGAAGACGCAGCAAGCCGTCACCGTGGTGTCGCGTAAGTACGCCTGGGGCGGCAGGCTGACCGCAGCCGCGATCAAGGGCGCAGGCATGGATGCGGCAACGGCCAAACGCTACGCGGGCATGGTCAAGTTCCCCGATGGCTCGGGTGGCCACAGTTTTACAACATTCCGAGTGATGATGGAGGGGGCCACGGGCAAGTGGGTGATCCCAGCTCAGCCTGGCAAGTACCTCGCCCGTCAGGTGGCCCAGGACATGCAGCCCAAGGCCGCCGCAGCATTCGCCGCCGCAGTGAAGAAAACCGTCAGCGGCTGAACAAATCCCACTTCCGCGCCACAACCAGCTTGGGAAGCCGCATGCCGCTGTGCATGTTCCTGTTGCTCGGCAGTGCGCCCCAGATGAAGAATTCCAGATACCGCGTCCCGGTCAGCGAGTAGCTTGTGCCCGGTGGCGGCTCCCCAACTCCCCCCGTCCATGTGGGGCGGCCATCGGTGCCAATCACCGGCAACCCACCCTCAACCACCTGCCTGGTGGTTGGGTGCAGCCAGAAACAGCGCGTTATGCTGGCTACCGAAAAGATCAGGCGCTCAGTTGGAGCCCCGCGCACCAGCGGCTGGCTGAAAACGTCGGTCGCGTTGAGCATGCTCACGCGGTCGAACTGACCAGCATCCCACAGCGGGCTGGATTGCGGGATGCTGAGCACGGTGTCGCCTGACTCCCACTGCCCCAGCTTGGCCCACTCGATCATGGTCTTTTGGCCGGCGATGCCGGTCACCGTGCGCACCGGTGCGTCCCACAAGCGGCCCTTGCCCGAGCACAGGGCGTGCTTGGGGTCGGCGGCCCCTGACTGTGGGTTGACGCACGCGCAGGCGTAGGAGCGCCGCCAGTCCACGACCTGGCCCATTTCAGCCAGGTGGTCATCAAAAGCGCCTGGGTTGAACTGCATCAGACCACCACCATCCGAACGCCGTGGATGCGGGCCATCAGGCCACCATTGGAGCCAGCTGGGCCATTGAGAATGGTGTCCACGCTCTCCTGGTACTTGCTGACATCGACGGACTGGCTCTGCGACAGCCCGTCGGCGCTGATCGACCCTGACTGCGGCATGAAGCCATCCTCCACCACCTTGACCGCAGCCATTTTCTGCACGGCATCAATCAGGTCGGGGTAATCGCGGTGAACATCGGCCAGACCGGCCACGTACTCCAGCTCCACCGTGAATGGCAGCACGCGGCCACCGGAAAACTGGCTCAGGAACATGCCGCCCAGCAGCGTCTGGTACGCCGTGCCCGTGGGCACGATCTGCACCTGACCGTAGCGGCCATCGTGGCGCACCCAATCCAGCGGCACCTGCGTGATGGTCTGCGCCGGGGTTGGGTACACAAACTTCATGCCGATGATCGACTGAATGGGCTTCTGCCGCGTCAGGATCAGTCCCCACTTGTCCCCGGTGTAGTTGCCGGGGTCGTAGTCATACGGGGGGTCAACCGCCCATGGCATTCCCGCTGGCAGGGCCGCAACTTCTTCCGGCGTTGGTGTGCGCGGGAAGAACCGCGTCGGCACCAGGGGAACGCGCAGGGCATGGGCAATGTGGGCCTCGGCTGCCAGCAGCTTGTCCCAGAGGTAGTCGTCGCTGACTTGCACATTGGGCATGATGGACTTGGCCAGCAGCATCAGCCTGTCGGCCCGCAATCGGTCAAGAGCTACGTCACGGATAAACAGCGCCGACCGCGTGATCTGGCCTTCGGCCTCGCTGTTCAGCGCAAACCACTTCACACCACCACCCGCCCAGCGCAGCACCAGCAGCGCGGGGCCAGCGGGCACGGCATCGGTCTGCGGCCCGGTCATGCTGACGGACACCTCGCCGGGGCCGGTGCCCAGGGCCGCAGTGGCGGCAGCCAGCACGACACCGTACACACTGGTGACGGATGCCGTCACGGGCGCGGTGACCGCCAGAGGCACACCCTCGGCGGTCACCGTGACGGAGAAGCTGGCGGCTGAGCCGCGAATGATGGTGATCACGAAGCGCTCCAAGGGATCAACAGCTCATCGTCTGGCACGATGCGGGCACTGGGTTGCAACATGGCCCAGTCGAATAGATTGCCAGGGGACTTGTGCCAGGGCTTAGGCAGACGCAGAGCCGCGCTGATCACCTCGGAGCAGAAGTCCCAACCAGACCAGCTGACACGAAACGGCAGCAGGAACGACAGCAGATCAAGCAGCCCGTAGGGTGTACCAATGCGGCCCCGTATGTATGCAATGGCCTCGCATGGGTCTCCGTCGAACTCGACCACCACCCAGCGTGACGGCACCAGATCAAACCCGAGCCACCGAGCCGCGTTACGCGCCACAGAAATCAAACTCATATTTAGCCCCTTCAATTGCCACGATTGTCACATCACGACACAAAAAAGCCCGCGCTCGGC
>JACCDZ011410191.1_pt1 | contig 14157 bp, 12 predicted proteins | sample 7449551 | NCBI WGS metagenome assembly JACCDZ01 (sample SAMN15323452, study PRJNA562643) | freshwater metagenome | isolation source: river surface water | place: USA:Blue River Watershed | collected 2017-08-18
AGAAGAGATTTAACGATAAATGCGATTGGAATTGAACTTAACTTAAATCAGGTGACCGAAAAGATCATCGATCCTTATTTAGGAGTTGCAGATCTTAGACAAAGACTTTTAAAAGAAGTTTCGGAAGACTTTTTTTATGATTACGTCAGACTCTTTCGTTTAATTCGTTTTAAATTAAAGTTTCAATATGAAATAGACTCTTCAATTATGGCTTCTCTTGATCGTTTTGATCTCGGATTAGTTTCTTATTTTCATTTAAAAAATGAAATGGAAAAATCTAAGAGTGCAGGAGAGTTTTTAATTTTATTAAAAGCTTTTACTCTCAATAATCAGACTCTTCCTCTAGAGCTTAGGGAACTACTGAGCCTTGATTTTTCTAAAAATATTCAAAATTTAAATGAATTAATTGAGTTTTTAATCTCTAAAAGACATTTTTCTTTGGCCCATTTTCTGATTGGTCAGTTTCATTTAAAAAAGGCACACTACGCGTCTCTTTTTTCTTTTATTGAAAACTACGACTTCTTATTAAAAAATCCGAATCAATATGAGAGTGTTGAATTTAAAAAGGCCCTAAAATACTATCTAGAACATCCCGCGGAATGGAAAATACTAGGTTTTTTAGAAATCTATCCTTTTGATTTATTTGCCTCTATTCCTAATGAAAAAGAAGAGCTTTTAAAACTCCCAGTAGAAAAGCGCGCTTTTTATAAAATAGATCAATATATTGCTTTATTGCTAAAAAATTCTAAAATAGTCGAATGAATAAAGATTATCAAATCATCACACTTTCCCAATTAAATCCAGCTCAAAAAGAAAGTGTTATAGGACAGCTTAAAGAAATTTTTTATATGTCTTCTGATAAAAAAACTTTTCAAAGTGCGGAAGAAAAAGAAAATTTTTTCAAAAAATGGTGTGGGGACTATCTGGAATTTTTCCCCCAATTTGTTTTTTTGGCCTTAAGAGATAATGAATTATTGGGCTATTTGACTGGGACTGATGACTCTTTAAGGGCGATGAGCGTTTTAAAGGTTCCTGGATTAAAAGTATTTGAAGATCTTTATCAAGAATATCCTGCGCATTTACACATCAACGCCCACGAAAAATCTCGTGGTCTTGGCGTTGGCTCTGAATTAGTTGCTGCTTTTGAAAAAGTGTTGAGAACAAATCATGTAAAAGGACTTCATCTCATCACCAGTGAGCACGCACGCAACACTAGCTTTTACATTAAGAATGGATTTGGTTATCATGAATTAAGAAAACTAAACTCATACGAATTGTTTTTTATGGGAAAGCAACTTAATGCTTGATAAGTGTTAGGCGATTAAGATACACTCAATAAAAAGCATTGCAAAATGATGGAGTGTTTTTTATGGACGAACTTCACAACATTTTAAATGAGTATCGCAAAAAAGCGAAGACTCATCAAAAAGTAGAATCAAAGACAGCATTGTCTGAATAAGTTCCTGTTCTCGAAAAAGGCGATGATTTCTCTGAAGAAGGAGAAGAGTCTCACTTCTCAAGTATCCCTGATATTTTCTTTGATAAAATTATTATTGATTACAAACTCAATCGCGTCGAAATTTTAGTTTTGATGTATATCTATAGAAAAGTTTGGTGCCTACCTAATTTATATAAGATCCATGGCATCTCTCCAGTGCTTTCTCATGCACAAATGTCCAAAGAATTATCGCTAACGATTGAAGAGCTTTATGGGGCCCTTAGAAAATTAGAGGAAATGGACTTCATTAAAACGATCCGTTCTGGCCAGTATTTCTCTCGCAAGTTCTTTTCTAAGGAGCTGGATGAGAAATTTCAAATGAACTACGATGATATGGATTTCTAAGAACTGTTTGGTGTCCAAATAGAAATCATAGCGAAGTTATCAAATAATCTTACATCTTATTCCCAACTTATTTCATTTACTACTATGATTGAGTGTATTTCACATTTTTCAAATTGGAGGAAAAATGAAAAGATCAACGATCATGTTGGCCATTTTAACGTGTCTAATGTTCTCTTTTGAAGCATTAGCGTCTAATGTAGAGTCATTTCATAAAAGATTTCAAGTTATCAGAGCAAAAGACGGAAGCCTAGTAGGGATTCGCGATAGAAGTCTTCCTGTTTCTTTTAGCGTGCGCCCTTATGTTGAAATGGTAAAGTCTCACCTTTTAGAAGAGCAAGCATTACTAGCAGCAGATTCTCTAGCGCCTGGAATGTATGATGATTCAGTAAGAGCACTTTTAAGTGAAGAAGAGGAGTCTTTCTTAGCTAATGGTGGAACTCCTGCTCAGTTTAATCAAAACGTAGATGACATGATTATGTCACTAAAAGAGCTTGCGGCCCTTAAGACAGATGAAATTTTTCAAAACAAAAACTTCAATGCTGTTCTTGCTCAGTATGAAACAAAAATGCAAAACGCATTACTTCTGCTAGATCCATCAATGCTGGCAAACGTAAAAGATTCAACATTTTTTTATAAGAAAAATACATCTTACCAAGCAGTGACATTCGGTCTTAATTTAGCGAAAAAAATGCTAAGTGAAGTTCCACTTTTAAACACAGCTTCTTATGTTGTGGTTGAAGTAGAAAGAATGATTACAGAAAGAAGAAACTTCCACCAAAATATGCTTCTTCATTATTTAGAAACATATAAGGAAGCTGATTTAGGATTAACTCCTGAAGAAGTAAACATGGTATGGTCTTCAATTTATGAATCAAGAATTCCATGGTTTGCTTTCTGGGAATCTAAAGCAGCTCAAGGAAATTGGGCAAAGTATGGGGTGACGAATTTCTATGCTAACTATAGATTAGGGTCAACAAAGTTAAGAACAAATGAAACAAACTATACAAACATTGGTGAGCGTCTAAATTTTGCTTTCCAGGTTGTTGAATTTAAAAATGAGAAAGTTGTTATTAACTTATTTAATAATGAGCATAGATTCTCTAAGCTTCCAGCAGTTGCTTACAACTTTAACCGTCCTCGTGCTGTAACAAGAAAAAGAATCATGTTAAATATGGCCCAACTTGGTTTAAGTTTTGTGACTCTGCCAAGTATTATTAAAGATCAAGTAGATGGATTTATTAAATCATTCTACGTAAATCAAAAAGTAACGGAAGGGGCATTATATGGATACTTTGAGTCTCAAAAGGATGAAAAGGGAATGCTAGTGCTTCAAAAGCAGTATTTAAATCCATTTGATACGCTTGCCCTATAAGCTAGTCGAAAAATAGAGATAAAATGAGGGGGGAGACAAAAGTCTTCCCCTCTTATTTTTAAGCCTTTACTTCCTCTTTCTGGTGTCAATTTTTTAGACAATCTGTAGAAATTACCCCTTTCATCACTCTTAAGACCCCTGTATTTTATTCAATGTTATTCTAGCTTTGATCCAACTTATTATTTCTTATCAGGATAAAGCGTATGAAAAGAATGTTATCAGTAATGGCCATTATTCTTTTATCTACCAATGCTTTTGCAGGTAAAGAAGAATTTAGTGCTATTTATGGAGATTTTGATCATCAGTATGTTTCAGGAGAAACTGTCGCTAGTGACGTCAATAGCTTGGCCGAAGGGATTGCTTTAATGACAAGGCCAACAAATATTAGTGAATATACAAATATCAGTATCAAAATAAAGGGAGCGCCTTTAAAAGATATTGTTTTAAATCGAGAAGAAGTTAATCAAGGTAGACAACGAGAAGAACTACTATGTGAAGAAGAGCCTTTAAGAAATATGACAGTATCTTTAGGCAATAATTGTACTGCTTTTTTAATCAGCGAAAATCAAGTCATGACGGCCGGACACTGCGTATATATGATGGCAGGAACAACGCCAAATTCAGGAATGAGTGAGAGATTATTGTGTGAGAGAATGAACTTTGTTTTCGGGGTGAGAAAGGCCCGTGTTATAGATGGTGGTTTTGAAGTTCTTAAATCAAATCATTATAAATGTGGCAGAATTGAAAAAGTAGCTGCTCGTGAAGATGGACTTGATTTTGCGGTGATTCGCTTAGATAGACCAGTAAAAAATCGCACAATTTTTACTCTTGGAAATGAAGAAGAGATGAGAGAAGGTGATGATGTTTTCATGCTTGGTCATCCAAGAGGAGGGGCCTTAAGTTATGCAAGTGGGAGCATTACAAGCGGATATGGAGATTTCAAGTTAAAGACCAATTTAGACGCGTTCTCAGGTAACTCTGGATCTCCAGTTATGAATTATAGCACAAATGAAGTTATCGGGATTTTGACAAAAGGTCTTGATGATTTTAGGCCAGTGAGCGGAAGATCATGTCAAAAGTTTGCAAGATATGATGATTCTACTTATGGGGAAACTGTCTTACGTATGAGTGAAATCAAAAAGTATAGATAAAGAAGCTTCGTTTTTTAAGGATAAAGTATATGAAAAAAATAGTATCAGTTATGGCCATGGTTCTTTTATCTTCTCATGCAATGGCGGCCAAAGAAGAATTCAGTGCTATCTATGGAGATTATAATAACCAATACGTAGATAGCCGTACCGTAACTAATGACGTTCATGAAATGGCCGGAGGGATTGCCTTAGTAGTGCAACCTGCTACTATTGGTGAATATGCCGGTGATCGCAATAGCATTACTGTAAAAGGGATGCTTTTTAAAGATGCTGTTTTAAATACTGAAGAAGTGAAATTGGGTAAGCCTGCAGAAAAAGTGTGTTCAGGTGAACTAATCAGTGGAGAGACTGTGGCAAAAGGTAAGTTATGTACTGCTTTTTTAATTAGTCCTACTCAAGTCTTAACGGCCGGACACTGTGTCTATAGTCTTGCGGGTGTTGAAAATAATAGTTCGAAAATGAATGAAAAATCAATGTGTGAACAAATGAACTTTGTTTTTGGGTTGAGAAAACAACGTATTGTTGCTGGTGGTTTTCATTCATTAAAAGAGAATCATTATAAATGTGCTAAAATTGAAAAAGTAATTTCGAATCCTGGAGACGTAGATTTTGCAATCATCAAATTAGACAGACCAGCAGTTGGTCGACATGTTTTTGTTCTTGGAGATGATCAAAAGATTCAAAGAGGGGATGATGTTTTTATGCTTGGTCATCCATTAGGAACAGCTCTCACTTATTCAACTGGTTCTATTACAAGTGATTTTGATGAGACTAATCTAAAGTCTAATCTAGATGCATTTGGTGGAAATTCAGGGTCTCCTGTTATCAATGTAAAAACAAACGAAGTGGTAGGTATTCTGACAGGAGGTAATGGGGATTTTGAAGAAGATTCAGGAAAATCATGTCAAAACTTCGCAAGATATGATAATAGATTTGGGGATAGAGTATTGCGCACAAGCGTAATCAAGGAATATAGAAAACAATAAAGGATTATAAATGTCTGTGGTGGGATTTGGAGCTTACAGAGTAAGCATTCGCTCAAAAGTACATAAAGAAGCTTTAAGAGAAGCACTAAAAGCAAAAATTAAATTAATCGATACTTCTTCAAATTATACCAATGGTGAAAGTGAAGAATTAATCGGCGAAGTCTTAAAAGAAAATTCATCGTATCGCCCTCTGATTATGACAAAAGGGGGCTATATTCAAGGATCAAATCTCACACTCCTTAATGAACTAAATAAAGAGGGAAAGGCACTGGAAGATTTAGTTGTTATCGATGATCATTTGAAGCATTCAATTCATCCAGAGTTTTTAGAATCTCAAATAGAGCAGAGCTTAAAGCGTCTGGGAGTTGAGTCAATTGATTATTATCTTCTGCATAATCCGGAATATTATTTCCAGACAGAAAATGCTAATAGCGAAGAATATTATAAGAGAATTTTAAATGCTTTTTTATATTTAGAGACAAAAGTTCAGGATGGGAAAATTAAAAATTATGGAATAAGTTCCAACAATTTAATCCTTCCTAAAACAGATCCTAAAGTCACTTCTATTGATCGTTTATTGGAATTAAAAAAAGAATATAAGCTAACACATTTTAATGTTGTGCAATTTCCTTTTAATCTTATCGAAATTGGCGCCCTGGAAAGTGGAGAAGATTTTGGTGAAAAAAGTTTGATTGATACCTGCATGGAGCATGGTTTAATCACTGTGGGAAATAGACCGCTGAATGCTTTTTCTCATAACCAACTGGTTCGTCTGGCCACTTATGAAAATATGTATGCGGATCTAGATGAATCACAAGCGATTGTTCATTTTAACCATTGCTTAAAATTGATGAGAGAAAAGTGGAAAGCGCAAACTGATGAATTAGTAGATGAGCAAGACTTTGATGAACTGGAGTTAATCGAACAGTTTAAAAACTTGTGGAATAAACTAAAAACTCCAGATGCCGTCGATCAGGTTTATTTCGGAAGTTTATTTCCGTTTTTAGCGCGCGTTTGGGGTGGTTCTGGGCTTTCTAAAGAAGAAGCCGCACCTTTTTATGAGCTATATGAACTTTCTCAAAAATACGCCCGTATGAATATGTCTCAGACCGCTTTAAATTTTAAGAAGCAGGCGATGAGCTTTGGCCTTTTACAAGAGACAAATAGTCAGGATTTTGCTTTGGATTGCATTCAAACTTACCTTGATTATGGGCTTGATTACGTTTTAGTCGGGATGAAAAGGGCAGAATATGTCCAGTCTCTAAAACATTTATTCTAAATCTAAATCTTTAAATAAACTTGGCGAATAACTCCTAAAGAAAAATTTTTTTTAGGAGTCATGAGTGATGAATCTTGTAAAATCAACAGTAGTTGCCTCATTTGTTTTATTTTCAAATCTTACTTTTGCTGCCGGAATCGAAAAAGAGATGGTAGAAGTCACAAGTGATATTGATAAAGAAGTGGCCAAACTAGTTTATGTCATTGATGAAGACTCAAGAGTTCTAACAAATCTTTATATTGATAGCTACATCAACAACAAAAGAACAAAACGCCAGGAAGTAGATACTTCTACTATTAACGGCAAAGGAATTGTTCTTCACCAAAAAGATAAATACGTTACAGTAAGATTATATTCACACAACTTTGATGTAACTCAAGGGGGAGTTCTTTATTTAGATACACTTTATAGTGGTGTTTCTGGAGAGAGAAGAGAGTATGAAATTGATGTGACAATGGAAAATGACTTAGCGATTATGAAATATAAAAAGCAGGCCTTCACGAAAATGCATTTTAAAGCAAAAAGAGCTCCGATTGTTGGGCCGATTGGAATTGAGAAAGTAACGTTTTCGAGATAGAGATGGACAAGACAATTTGGATTTTAATCTTGCTTCTTTTTTTTATTGGCATGTCTCATTACCATTGGAACCGCAATAAAGTTGACATCTGCTCTAATGTAGAAGGAAAAGTAGTCTGCCAAAGGTTTGCTTGTGTGTGCGAGGATTTTGCTTGTGAGATGCAAAGAAGCGCTCCAGGTTTAAATTTTGAGAAAAATAGAAGCTGTACTCACAGAGGAAAAGCGGTAGTGATTAAAACTTGGATGAAATAAAAGAGGAAAATGATGAAAAAATATTTATTATTTTCGATTATTGCGATGATTACTCTTGGGAGTAGTTATTTCTTTTTTACAAAAAATCAAAAGCAAATAGAGGAAACCTGTTCTCCTGTTGGAGGAGAGCTTGTATGCACTCGCTTTCAATGTAAGAGTGGCAATCCTCTCAAGACTTTCGGAGGAAGTGGGGCCTGTTCGGATGGTTCCAAACACATCATTCTCAAAACGTGGTCAGAATAAATTAAAATTGTCCTATCTATTATTGTTTGTGGGAGAGTAGCTCATACTGCCTATTTTCTAGGCGACACCCTTGCAATATTTATCAAGAATCTAGAAAAAATTGAGAGCTATGTGATATTGAGAAGTAACTCTTAATATAATGGATATAGACAATGAAACTTTTCTTTTTCCCAATTTTTATAGGAATCTCTCAGTTGGCAATGGCATCGGATTGCCGAAAAGATCTGATTAAGGAAGGATGGGGGATAACTTATTCTTCGTACTGTAGGGGAGTTGAGCCTAAGTGCGCTCGATTGTTGATGGACAAAAAGTTTGGTCCAAGTGATCTTCCCTATTGTAAAGGCGTGGAACCTAGTTGTGCAAAAGCCGTTATTGAAAAAGGGTGGGAACCGCATTATCTCTCATATTGTCAAGGGGTTGATTCTATTTGCGCTAGGGAGATGATAAAAAAAGGAGTTACACCTGATTATCTTTCATACTGCAAAGGGGTGGATTCTTCTTGCGCCAAATATGTGATTAAAAAAGGACGCAATTTACTTGATCTTCAATATTGTCAAAACTAATAAAAATTCTCTCTTATCCAGTTTTAAAACTAGATAAGAGAGAATTCATTTTATGCATTAACTTCAGCTTTTGCTTTTGAATTAAACGTTAGAAGAATTAAAAGAATCTGTAATAAGAAAAAGCTTCCTAAAAAGACCGCTCCTCCTTCACTAAATCCATATGAATGTAATCCTGAAGCCAGGATATAATTAACTCCAAACCATGCCATCATAACAGAACAGAAAGCTCCTGCTGTCCAGATAACAAAACGATCATTTCTAATCCATGATGTATAACGGCCATGAAGAATCGCCATATAAATACAAAGAACAATCAGTGACCATGTCTCTTTCGGATCCCATCCCCAGAATCTTCCCCAAGAATAGTCGGCCCAAACACCGCCAAGAATAATTCCGGCAGCTAGAGAAACTGTTCCCCACTTAAGAGTCGTGTAGATGATTTCAGCTGTTTTATTTTCTTCAGCAACCGTTACTTTTCCGAATTTTCTTTTTACTAAGATTGTATTAGCTAAAATCCAGCTAAGGGCCAAAGCTCCATAAGAAGCAATGATTGTTGTTACGTGTGTTGATAACCAAAAATTATCACGTAAAACTGGAACAAGAGGAGAGATTGTTGCTGATAACATTCCGTTAGCAAAGTTAATCATCATCATTGTTAGAACGTTATAGAATAATCCCATATAAATGTAGATTGGCTCTTTTTTGAAGTGACCTAAAATCAGTGCTAAAAATAAGGAAGCTGTCCCTGAGAAAAGAACGGTTTCATACATATTTGTAATCGGCGCTCTTCCAGAAATCATAATTCTTAAAGTAATTAAAGCAATTTGCACAAGAAGAGAAACACCTGCAAAGCCTAGAGCGATATAGAAGTTTTTAAATAAAACCATACATCCTAGAGCAATAAGTGAAATAACCATTCCAACAATGGGAAGTTTTGCTTTTGCATAGATTAGCTCTAATTCAAACTTGTCACCAAAGTGAGTCTTATATTGAATTTCTGATCTTTGAATCACCGGAGTGAAAGGATCATTCGGAGAAATGCTTTTTTGTTCAACGATCTTTGCTTCAGTTAAGTAAGTAGCAAGTGGAACCCAGTTAATTTGATTATCTGTGAACTCTGCTAATTGCCAGTTGAATCCAGACTTTATTTCTTTATAAAGAAATAAATTTCCATAAAGAGATTTAGCAGCTTTTGTGTAAGATTCAGGCTTGTCTTTTCTTTGAGCTTCAATCTTTAAACCATCTTCAAAGTTTAGAAGATTTTCGTAGCTAATTGTATGCTCATCTTTTTTTAGACCTAGATACTCCATTAGATCAACGTGATCAACGCGAGCTTCCATATCCAGCTTGCTATTTAATCCCATTCCCTGCAAAGAGAGTAGACAATAGGCCACAACGGCAGAGTGACCACTAATTTTCGTGTGTCCTGTCAGTTGCTTCATTGTTTCGTTAGCGTGAACATAAAGAGGCTTTACTCTTCCGCCTTGTTGAATTGGCAGAGTTTCAAAACTGTCTTTACAGAAATACGTTTCAGTTGCTAGCGCGTTTAAACTAAAAATAAAACAAAGTAATAAGATTATTTTTTTCATTAGGCATTTGCTCCTTTTGATTTTTTTCTATTTAGCATGTAATGCCAGATTCCACCGAAGACTAACATTAGAGAACCGAGGTATTTTAAAAAGCGTCCTTGATCGACGTTTACAGCAAGAGTTGAGCTGTAGTTACCAGCACTATCTTGAGAGTAAGAAGCTTGATAAAAAGTAAATCCCGCATGCTTTAGCGGATTGTTCATAAAGATATGGTGGTTTGACGTCTGACCATTATCGAATAATTTTACAAAAGATTCATAGCTGGCAGGATTATTTGTTCCTGGGTCAGTATCCATCTTAAAATTTGTCAGTGCTAATTCAAAAGGAAGATTGATTGACTCTTTTGTCACTTCCATAACTACTTTTTGGCCGCCGATAATTAAGCTAAGCGGAGCATAGTTACTAATCCAGTACTCTCTTCCTAGAATTTCAATTCTTACTGCTCTCAAATCACCATGAATAAGTTGTCCATTTTTTTGAATCGGAATAACTGCTTCAGGTAAATTAAAAGGAACCAGATCATCTTTATGCTCTAAAAGAGTGATTTCAGCGCTCATCCATGGAAGATCCACTGGCGTAGTTGTATCTTTGAAGTCGTGATATTCCCATTTTTGAGTATTTTTATTGTAAAAAGCAGTTCTTTTTCCAAATAGGAAAAGATTTGGTTTTTCTTCAAATTGTTTTTTTGAAAACACGCGCATTGTTGATTTTTGATTCACTTGGAAGTTTAAATCAACTGGATAAGGAGAGAAATCAGGGAAGAAAGTCAGCAATTCTTTGTCATTTTTGATAACGATAAAGCGATTGTTGGCACTTGTTTCATTGATTTTGATCCCTCTTGATTCTGGCGTATAACACTCTTGAGTTGTCGTATCCCAGACAAAAAGTCCTGAGTTGTTGTCTTGAGCAAAACAGATCACTAGCTTTTCAGGCATGTAGTGAAAAGTTAAAGGTCCCATTGATTGAGTGGCGATGAATTCGTTGCTGGCTTCTGGATGTAAAGTCAGTGTCAACGTTTCTGAAGCGAATGGGTTTTTGAAAAAATACTTAGATGTATGAACTGCTTGTTCTGCTGGGTACTTGTTAATCGGACTTGCCCAAACAAATTTTCCTTCAGCAAAAGGAATGTATTCTTTAACTGAGATATTATTGTAGTTATAATCTAATTCAGTATCAAAAGCTGTATAAGGAAGCTCTTTTGTGACTTGTTTTCCTTCTTCTGGATATGTCATTTTAAAGACATCTTTTGAAAGAATGACTGATCGAGTGGGTTCATTAGGCGAAAGCAACATTGAACCATCAATTCCTGCGACATAAGTAATCACAGATCCAATTCCTATAATGATAAGACCGGCGTGAATGACATAAAATCCGTAGAGTCTTTTTTTTGGAGGTAATCTGAGAAAAGCCGCAAAAACAATTGAAAGAAGCATTCCAAACTGGATGAGCATGAAATAAAAAGTTTTATAAACTGTGCGATTCGCGAAATCTGTTCCGTAATATGATTCTAGAAAAGTTCCTACAATCATTGCGAGAGAGAACAGTAAAATAATGATAACCGCGAACTTCAGTCCCCCTAAAGTGCGCTCTAGTTTATTCCAATCAATTGAAAATGATTTTTTCACAGTGCGATACCTCTATATAATGAGGCTTTTTTATATCATAAGGCTAATTGAAGAGGAAACCTTTAACTTTCAAATAAGCTATTATTATTCCAAATAAAATTGGTTGATGTGTTATATAAATGAACAAAGAATGACGACCTAAGTAAGATAGGGCGCGAGTGATTTTTGTGCTCGGAATTTGAAGTTTGTAAACTCCAACACTTGCTGCAAAGATTCCTAATAAACTTGCTCCCACCCACGGAAAAGGTGAGATGTAATCCCAAGAAGAATGAGGAAGTTGTATCCATGGAATAGTTTTGTCCCAGATCATCGAGGGAAGAAAGAGCAAAATGGCCGTTATAAGTGAGATTTTTGGAAATTTAAGAAACGGCAAACTCATAAAAGTGATGGTGAAAATAGAGTGAAGGGTTCCAAAATAAATCCAGTTCTCCGGATAGAGAATGTAAGTGACAGCGCTAATGGCGATCGACCACAGAAGTAAAATTCCCTGTCTTTTTAAGAGCGAATCCCAGTGGATTTTTTTGTGATGAGCAAAATACAGTGAACTTCCTACGGCAAAGAAGAATAAAAAGACAATTAAGCGAGGAAGAGCATACCAAAAAGGAGCGTGGAGAATATCAATGTTTCGTAATCCAAAAAAATTCAAATCAAAATTAAAATGAAAATAGATCATCAATATGACTGTGAAGCCTCTGATACAGTCTAAGAGAAGTGAGCGAGTGTTTTTGTCAGTTTTGTCTTTTAAATCTTTCATAGTTATGTTTAGATTAACCTATGAAGTACACATCAAAAAAGAAAAATTTTTTTAAAAGATTTTTATTAATCATTTTCCTGGTTGTTTTAGTAATCGGTGGGCTTGGATACGCTTTTTTTAAATCAAAAGTTCCACAAATGGACGGAGAATTAAAGCTCAAAGGAATTAGCGACACAGTTAAAGTTGAGCGCGACCTTTATGGAATTCCTCACATCTATGCCAAAAATAAAAAGGATGCTTTTTTCACATTAGGTTACATTCAGGCCAGTGAACGTTTATTTCAAATGGATATGGCCCGCAGAATGGCCAAAGGTGAGCTTTCAGAAATTGTCGGAGAGGCAACTCTAGAGAGTGATAAGCTTTTTAAAAATCTAAGAATTAAAAAAACCGCGGCCAGCATTATTCAAAATAAAATGAGCAATGGTCTTTATAATCCAGAGATGCTGGAACTTGCTCAAGCTTATTATGAAGGAATTAACACTTTTATTGATGAAGGTGAACTTCCTCCTGAATATTTACTTCTGCGTACGGTGCCGGAAAAATTTGGCATGGAAGACTCTTATAGCTTTATTGGAATGATGGGATTTAGTTTTGGGATTGCTCTGATGAATGAGCCTCTTTTAACAAAACTCTCAAAAGAATTAGGTGAGGAGTTAGTAGGAGACTTGAGAATTGAAACATTGAAAAATGAAACTCCAGTTCTTACTGATAACATGCAAGGCGTAAAAGAAAGTTTGGAAGGAAAAATTTTAGAAGTCGTTAGCTTTCTAGAAAAATCTTATCCACTTTTTGAAGGATCAAATGGATGGCTGATTCACAAAAGCCGCACCAAAAATAAAGCTTCGATCTTTGCCAATGACCCTCATATCAGCTTTCCTCATCCTGGAATTTGGTTTGAAGCTCATATAAAGACTCCTGATTATGAAAATTATGGCCATTTTCTTCCGGCCATTCCTTTTGCCGTTTTATCTTATAATGAAAAAAGGGCCTGGGGTCTAACGATGTCTCTAACAGATGACATGGACCTGTATCAGGAGAATATCGACTTTGAGACATTAAGCTATTTCTTTAAAGATCAAACTCTGCCTATTAAGTTGGAAGAAGATCTGATCAAAATTAAAGGAAAAGAAGATCTTCATCTTAATATTTATCGCACTCATCACGGCCCGATTATGAATTCACTTTCAGATGTGCCAAAAGAAAAAGCAATTTCCCTACAATGGTCTTATTATTCGCAAGACAATGATGCACTTAGTACATTGTTTGCAATGGATAAAGCAAAGAACGTAGAAGAGTTTAAAAATGCTGTGGCCACAGGGGTGAGTCCGGGGCTTAACATTCTTTATGCAGATAAGGATAATATCGGACACTGGATTTTTGGTGAAATCTGGGTGAAAAAGGCCGGATTAAAAAGAGACTTCATTTTAAATGGAAGCTCTGGTGAAGATGAAATTCTAAAAAATCTTTCTTTTGCAGAGAAACCTTCATCTTTTAATCCTAAAGAAGGCTTTATCGTTTCGGCCAATTCAAGGCCTGATCATTTCCCTGAAAACATTCGTGGAGACTGGCAACCAAGCGATCGCTATCAAACCATTTATGCGATCTTGGCCCAAAACCAGGAATGGACAGCAGAACAAACTCAGGAAGTTCAAACACTAGAGACAAATTTTGAAAATAAGGCCCTAGTTCAAAAGCTATTATCGACTGTAAAATTTGAACAGTTAGGTCCTAATTTTGTGGCAGTCAAAGAAATCCTAGGGAAGTGGGACTTGATTAGTCATAAAGATTCACAAGCAGCCGCGATTTTTTATTCATGGACACGCAATATCTTTTTAAGTGCGCTTGCTGATTTAAGACCAGAAGAAAGAGAGATTTTAACCAAAACTCCAAACGGGCATCTTTTCACTAAAAGAATTATTCTTAA
>JACCDZ010734862.1_pt1 | contig 14151 bp, 12 predicted proteins | sample 7449551 | NCBI WGS metagenome assembly JACCDZ01 (sample SAMN15323452, study PRJNA562643) | freshwater metagenome | isolation source: river surface water | place: USA:Blue River Watershed | collected 2017-08-18
CCGTCGAGGTCTGCCTTGTTGCTTCCCATAGCGCCCACGCCCGCGGCCCAATAGATCTCCCAGTGCTCACCAGTCGACAGCCGGCCCATGAACTCCGACACCGCCAGACGGAACTGCGCCCGTATCCGGTCGGCATTTTTCCAGTCGAACGACTCGGAGTACCGATAGACATCGACGCCTTGACGACCCAATTCCCTGGTGACGGCCGTTCCCAGCATGCCTCCCGATCCCAAAACCCAGGCCCGCACCATTCAACGCAACCTGCTGCTGCGGGTTCCGATCACGTACAGGGGCTTGCCCATTGCGATACCCATGGACACCGCCAGATATTCCGCGATCATGCCGAGCGACACCAGGATGCAGCCCGAGAAAAAGGAGACCACGATCACCAGCGACGCCCACCCCTGCACCTGAACGCTGCCCATGATCTTCTCGTACAGGGCATAACCGCCTATACACAGTGCCACCGCAACCGAAAAAAAGCCCAGCAGCGTGATTAGTCGTAAGGGCCGCGTTCCCGCGGTAAGCAGCATGTTCCAGAAGTGCGCCAGCAGCCGACTGTAGGTATAACCCGAAGGGCGGCCGTCTTCCTCACGTACCACCACCGAACAAGTGCCGACGCGTCCCGCGACCCACAACAGGCCGACGTCGAGAAACACACCGTGCCCGCAATACGCCGCCAGACTGCGCGCGATCTCGCCGCGTACCAGCCGGTAGCTGTGAAAATATTCGACCGCCTTGTGCCCCATCAGCAGGCGCCCGATGCGCTTGGACAGACGGCTCGTGAAATTGCGCATGAAATCATGCGGCGGCTTGTTCGCCGGCTGTGCATAGACGACCTGCAGGTCTTCCTGCAGCGCCCGGTCCAGCAGACGGCCGACGTCCTGGGGATTGTGTTGGCCGTCCTCATCCATGGTGATGATCCAGTCGCCCGTGGCCGAGCTCATGCCGGCGAGCGTGGCCGCGTGTTGTCCGAAGTTGCGGGTCAGCCAGACCGCCTTGACCTGGGCATGGGACTGCGCGAGCTGGACGATCTCCAGATCGGACCGGTCGGGCCCGCAGTCATGCACCAGCAGGACTTCGGACACCACCATCTCGTGGCCAGCCTCGGTTTTCGAAGGCCGGAAGGAGGCCGAGATCTCTTCCACCAGTGCCTTGATGGACCTCTCGCCCTGGTACACAGGAATCACGACCGAAATATGTTGTAGCTTCATGGCAGACGGAACAGCCTTTCCTTCAGAGAGCGCCCCAGTGCGGCAAAGCGTCCACCGGGTTGACATATCTGGTCAACGATGCCGACCAGACCCAGGGACAGCAGAAGATAGTTGCCGAACATATAGGCAGGGATGGGTGGGTAATAAGCGACGAAACCCGCCACACCTGCAAGAATCAGTGCGCTGATCAGATACATCCGATGCAGGAGCAGAGTCAGCAAAAAGACCAGCCCGATGAAAGCGCTGACGTAGGCCAGCAGAAGATGACCGACCGGATAGCCAACCGAGTAGCCTTGTAACATATTCAGTGCCGCGTTTCTCGCCAGTTGCACCGGGTGTTCGGCGGCGTACTCGACAATCCGCTCTTTCAGCACACCGTAGTACCGGCCACGCACCTGCTCATCATAATAATTGCCATCAGGAGGCGCTGTGTTGATCCGGATACCGGTGCTTTCCTTGAACAGCTTGTAGCCAGACTCGTCGTCTAGCGCGATCCCCGCTGCATTGGGATAGGCCCCGATGCCTACGTAGGCGGTATGCCAAGGTTGGGAGGGGTTCTTGGCAATCGTCACAAAAGCCAGAAAGCAGACGACCGCGGCCCAGCCGATGACTGTTCTGTTCCGCCATGCAGCGTACACGAGGATCAGCAGCGACACGATAACCGTAGACTGCCGGATCAGGAACGCCGCGGCCAGCACAAACGCCAGCAGACCGATCCGCCGACCGGACGAGGCCCCTTCGCGGTTTTCGTACCAGAACCACGCCAGCGAGGGAATGACCTGCCAGTAGTAGTGGTAGGCGAAGGTCACGAAATGCAGCACGATCGGATTGGCCGCGTACGCCAGAAAGAAAATGACCTGCTGGCGTCGGCTGGACAGGCGACTCATCAGCCACAGCGAGCTCAGCACATGAAAAACGATCTGAAGCCAGATGACCGCTTTGATCTGCGGCAGCCAGAACATGACCGTCTGTGCCAGCCAGATGACATAGACATAACCCTTGTCGAGCACCGAATAAGCGGCCAGATCGGGCACATCCACGCGTCCGAAACGGAAGTTCATCTGCTCGCTATAGGGCAGGGTCGCAAAGTGCGCGTAGCCGTTCACGTCAACCCGCCAGGCAAGATCGGGGCCCAGGTTTGCCGCGCCCGAGAAATACGGAAAGATCCAGGACGACGACTGCGAATGCGGATTCCAGAACAGCAGGGCAAAGGCAAGGATAAGCCCTGCCGCCAGAAGTACCTGTTGCCAGTTCAGTGAAACACGCTTATTCATGAAATTCCAAATCTCCTTTCCAGATATATGCCGCTAGGCGAACGCCGGTGCGGCCGGAGTCAGTCCTGGACAAATCTGGCAAAGGTCTCGTAGTCCTTGTCGGCCAAATAGGCATCCTCTGGCAGCGAATTAAAGACCTCATCGAAAGCCTGCGCACGTTCCCGGTATGAACCGAGTATCGTCTGGATCTGTTCACCGCTGCCACAATCGATTTCGTAGCCCACGCGTGCCGCTAGTACCCGTTCGGCAAGGTATGTTCCCCTGCTCGCGATGATGGGGACTCTAAAATACATCGCTTCGTACAACTTGTTGGGTAGCGCCACCCGATTGTTAAACATGGATTCTGCCGTGTCATAGGACACGTAGAGCAGGTCCAGGCCACCGTAAATGCGCGCGGCGTCCTTAAAGAAGTCATACGAGCCCTTGTAGACGATGTTGCTCTGCCGGGCGCAATAACTTTCGATCAGGGACTTGCTGTTCTGGGCGTCGTACAGGCGTCCATAAATCTGGACCTCGACGCTATCATTGTCCTTCACCGCATCGAAGAGCGCCTGGATGGGCGCCGCCTGGTAGATCAGGCCAACGACTCCGATGACGATCCGGCCACTTCTGGCACCTCTTTCGATTCGCTCAGGGACGTTCGTTCTGAGCGGCTTGTTTTCCAGCACCAGATGCGGGCCGCGAAAGAATCTCGAATAGTAGACGTCGTAGTATTTCCCCGACGTCACAACAAGGCGATCAACAAACAGACGCACAACAGTGCGGTCTATCGCCCTGAACACCTTTGCTACCACTCCGCGGGAAAATACGTACTGGAGCAGATCCGACACCTCCAGCACGAGCTTGGCGGAGCGTAGCGTCAGCACACGCAGCAGGATCTCCAGCAATAAAACATCGATGTTGTTGACGACGACAACATCGGCTTCAACTTGCCTTCTGCATCGCCACAGCGCGCCCATGGCCTTCGCGTAGGACATCAGCCGTGAGAGATATCTTCCACTCGATTCGATCTGTCCCACCGGAAGGCAGCTCACGCTGCCTGCGATGTTCGAATTCAGATTTGGTAGGGTCGATCGGTTGAAATAGATCACGCTGACCTGGTTCGATTCCGCCAGGTAGTTGATCTGCTTGATGAAGCGCGGGTTCGGCTGATGCGACAGAAAGAACAATATATTCTTCAAATTCCTACCCAATCCATTCAACGTCCACAGTCCTGCAGAACAGCTTCCACTCCGCGATACGCCGCCTAACCTGCTCAGGCATGTCGCAAGATTTCGTCGGATCGTAGCGTCTTATATTGCCGAAGCAGGAAATCCAGATTTCCCAGCGAGATCGAACTGAATATCTTGGGGTGCGATGCAAAGACACGGACGGAGCGATCTGTCGTGCTGACAAGCGACTTTTCCAACAGTTCGCGGGAACACATATCCAGTGTCAGCTGCCTGATTCTTTCCGCAGCGAACACTCTGCGCGCAAGCTCCTGAATACGTCCCCCGCCGACCCCCTGGCCATCACCATAGATCTTCTGGCCCCTGATGCGCAGATTGTTGGCCACCAGGCTCACCAAACCGGCCTTGAACGCGGTGACAGGAACTTCAACAAATCTCCCGCTCTCCTGGGGAACACACGGTTCGTCGGTAAACCGCCAAGCAACTTTGTCCTTAGGAGCGCTCCGGTAGTCATAGAAATGCGCTGGCAGGCTGTTCTTGTACAGGCCCGAGGTGACGCTGAAGTCGTACTCGATCCCGAACTCTTCGAACGAACTTCTGAGATTCGAAAAGGGTTGCAGGCACCATCCCCCGGCCCTGAAGGTATTGACTCTGTATGAACTGTTCGCCCGACTCACCGCCCTGCCCAGACTTGCGAACGAGCCACTGAAGACCCGACGCAGCTCAACCGCATCGAGCGCGTGGAGTCGATACTTACTGATATTCTCAAGCGACCATGAGTCGATACCCGCCTTCACCGCATCCAGCCAGTGGGGATGCAGGTGGAACCCGACCTCGCAGCCAGCCCCGACCATCTCCTCGATCTGACCGGCAACTTTCGTATAAGCCTGCTTGTCGTCTGCCTCTATCCTGCTGAGATAGGTGGCATCGACGAAGAAAAGCGCCGTCGCCGAATGCTGCCTGATCAGGCTCAGGATTTCACGGGTAGGTGCAATAAGGCAATTCTCGGCGGAACCACTGTTTCGCCCGAGAAACAGCTCGTAGTCGAAGGTGAGGACGATTTTCTGATCAGACAAGCGCCCTCTCCTCGTCAATGATGTCGCCCTTGTAGGTGGCCCCGTTCATCAGGGAATTCGCTCTTGCCAACAGGCAATACGCTGAATAGCGCAGGGGTTTCAGGGGGTATTTCCAAAGATACCCCTGCTTCATCGTTGCGCCAAACCTGGCCTTGAAACGCTGGATCGTCTCCAGTTTCGAGCCCGGCGGCGGGCTCACCCGCGCACCCACGAAGTCGTATTGCTTCACACCGCGCGCCTTCATGTCGGTCATCGCCTTCCAGTGCAGGAGATTCATGGCGCCTCCGAACGGCGAATCGCTGGTGCCCCCATGCAGATAGTACGCGGTATGCCCCGCGTTCCAGACAATGACGGCGGCTCCCTGGGCCACGTTGTCCTTCTTCGCCACGTAGAACGAGGCATTCCCGGCAAGGTTTTCCCTGAAGCGCCCCAGCTCACCCAGCGAAACAGACAGCTTCTGGTTCCGCTTCATGGTTGAGTGGATCAGCTCATAGCATATGTCGAGGTTGTGCGCCCCCTCCGAGATCTCCACGCCCGCGTCCTGGGCCTTCTTGATGATGTTGCGATGTTTGCCGTGCAGATTGGCCCACAGCTTCTCGACAGGCTGCTCAAGATTGACGATGTATGTGCCGAAAGGGGCGGCAACCGCACCCTTCGGAACCACGGAAAATACGGCGGTCGCTTGGGGCTGATAGATGAAATCAACATCCATGCCTCTCGCGGCTGCGACAACCTGATTCAAGAACTCGTACTCTTCCGCCTGCGTGTGCGCACCGCGCAGAGAAATCGTCTGATGCGTGAACACCATCCGATTGAATAACGCGCGCCGTTCCACGACGAATGGCAATACCAGGCCGCCACTCCTGAACCACCCATACCGCGAAGACTTGCACCTCAGATACGCAGACTCGGCGACAACGGGCAGTGCACCCGCCATCTCTTTATCTGTCGTCAGTATTTCGACCATCATTGAATTCCTGAACGACATTGAACAGATACGCCATTTTCTCCGCGTTGTTTTCGATCGGCAGCTCGACGATGCGCCCATCGATCTGTGCCGCATTCTTCAGCTGCGCGTTGCCCTGGGACAGGAGCGGATAGCCCCCGCTCGCATAGACATTCCGGCGCCGCAGGAATGCCCTCAGATTCAGCGCATTCTCACGGCTCACGCAGCGCAGCACGATCTTGTGGTTGCTCGGCGTTCCCCGGATCGAGCGCACGACGGAAAAGTAGGCACTGCCAGAAAACTTTCGATCAAAGTCGTCAAAATATTTCTGCCGGAATCCGAAACGCCCCGCCAGGGCATCCCTGAGCAAGCCACCGAGAATGGGCGACTCAAATGGCGCCATCTCATCCAAGCTGAGATCCGCCAATTTTGTAAGTACCAGCGTTCCATACTCCAGCAACGGGTTCAGGCCGGGGACTTTCCTGCTGGCATAGGCGTTCATCCTGCGGATACAAAAATCCATCCACTTGATGTAGTGGATCAGGTCGTGCCGCGTGCGTGCAAGCGCATCAGGCTTGTCCGACCAGTAGAACGCCCCCATGTGCCCGGCAAGGGGCTTGCCGGGACTGATCGAGAAAAAGCCGGCGTCTCCAAATGTGCCCACTTGCCGGTCGGCCAGGCTCGCGCCGAAGCTCTGCGCTGCATCGTCGATCAGGTAGATGCCCTTGCGCCTGCAGAGTTCTTCGGCACGATCCAGATCTGCCGGGTTGCCGTACATGCTGGGCAACAGGGCCGCCCGCACCGAATGCTTGTCGGCCAGATACTCCAGTGACTCGAGATCGCCATTCAGGTCCTCGGGGTCGATGTCGTAAAAGATGGGCTCTATCTTGGCTTTGCGTAGCGGGATCAGGACCGACGAACAGAGATAGGTCGGCAGTAGCATCCGGGTCCAGCCCCTGTTGGCAGCGATGATCCGATACAGGGCCGATCGTCCGTTCGCCCCATAATGCAGACGCTTGTTGAACAAGCGTTCGACCGCCCCCAGGTCCAGTTCGGCCCTGGAGAACCCGGGAGGCACAAATTTCTCGACTACAGGTCCCGAAGCCATTCGTAGACCTCCCTCATCCTACCAGGCATGAACCAGCCGTCCCGGTCGCGCAGTATCTGCTGCCGATACGTCTCCAGCACCTGTTTGTCCGCGGCGATCGCCCGGATCGCCTCGCGCTGAGCACGGACGTCGTCGAATTCACAGGCAACGCCATACCCGCTGTGATTGATGATCTCCACAGCGTCCCCCGCCGGCAGTGCGCCGAATATGGGCAGGCCGATGTTGATGTACTCGAACATCTTGGAAGGAACGCAAGCGCCGAGATAAGGGCTGGCGAGCGATACGAAGCCCATGTCCGCATGCTCGGTCAGATAGCGCAGAAAGTCGGGGTAGCTCAACTGGTTGATGAACTTGCAGTTATGCTGGTTCGTCCGCGCGAAATCCAGCGGCTTGTAGGCGGCATGATTGCCGACGAAGCGCGCCTCAACGTTGTCAAGCCCGTGAACCGCCTGCGCCAGCAGTTCCGGCGACTGGTTCTTGTCGTAGGTTCCGCCGTATACGATGGTCAATCCCGTCGACTGTGCTTTCTCGCGCAGCTCAGCCTTGGTGATGAACCCGAAGTACGAGCACCGGATCCGGGCCGCCATTTTCGGATATTTTTCAGCCAGAGATGCCTGGTTCGATCTCGACGACGTGATCACGAGGTCGGCGTTCGCCAGATACCTGCGCTCCTGCCCCTCTCGGCTCGCGTGCGGGATCCCGTTGATCTTCCTGCCGGACACCCGGGTGTAGTCAACCGGATCATGCAGGTTCACGACGAATCTGCAGCCGACAATATCCTTCAGCTTGCTGCCCAACTTGATGCACCCCAGCTCGCCGCCGCTGGTGGCAAAGACATAGTCCTCCTTGCACACCCGGTCCTTCAACGACGCCAGGTTATCGTCCACCCATCTGTCGAGGTAATCCTCATAAAGGCCGAGCCGCTCAAGAATCTGGTCCAGCCTGATTATGGATTTCCGGTAGGGCAACCGGATCGCGGATTCGGAAACATCGCCGTCGTGGCCTGAATAGTCCGGAGCGACCACCACGACGTCGGCTCCCATGCTGCGAAAGAAATCCACCTGGGCGATCCGGATCAACGCACCACCCGTCTTTTCGGGCAGGTAGGTTCGGCTGAGGTACCAGATCTTCATGCGTGGGACTTTGACAGAATGACGACTGTCAGATAGCCCTCGTAATGGAAGAACCTGTCCAGCAGGCGGAACAGGGCCCTGGCCGGCGGCAGGAAATTCAGCCAGTTGAAGATGGTTCCCCTGGACAGCGTAAGGCGCTCGCTGACACGCAGCCCGCAGCGCCGCGCCTCCTCGCCCAGGTCGTAGATCTTGAACTCCGACGGGAAGCGCCAGACCCCCAGGAGCCTCATCGTCAGGTATGCGAACCGATACGGCGGGCAATAGTGGTTCGGGAACGCGATGATCATGAGCCCGTCGTCCTTCATGACCCTCGAATATTCGGACAGGGCCCGGGCTCGCTCCTCCGTGGAGAAGTGCTCGATGACCCCCGCGTTGAACACGATGTCGAACTCCGCGTCGCGGAAGGGCATGGAAAACATGTCGCAGACCAGCGTATTGACCTTCTTATTCAGTTGCGCTGCTGCGGCATTCACAAGGCTGATGGCCCGCAGGTTGATGTCGATTGCTGTCTTCTCACTGGCGTCTGCCAACAGCAGCGTCGTCACGGCCGTTTCGCATCCCACCTCGACGATCCTGCGGCGTCCGCCTGCTGCACGCGAATCGATCAACGCAGCCAGCTCGCGCTGGAATTGCGCCGGCGACCGGAATGCCGCCAGCACGTCCGGCAACTCGATCTGGTTCATATGGTCGTCCCATATCTCCGATTGAGCTGCGCCGCGTCTCCTGCGAAAGATTGTCCTGATAGCTTTCATGGTTTCCGCCGTATTTTATTGGGCTCATGGGGCATGGCACCACTCTTGCCCTGGTCGCGGCGCCTGCACCCGCACGGCCATACACGCGGCGGGGGCTCCCCTGCCGATTACCGCTAGTGGTGAAGCACATCGCCCCTCAGCTTCTTCATGTTGGGCGCCAAAATGCCGTAGGTCACCACGGCATAGATGGCGGTCACCAGAACCTTGGCCGCCACACCGCCGTCTGTCATCTGGTCGACAAATACGAAACCGAGAAACACCGTGAAGGCCCCTGCGGCCTTACCCCAATGCAAGGTCAGCCGCTCGAACCGATAGACCCAGCCATACAGCCAGGCCGTCTGCACCATGGTCGCCGCGATGAAGACATAGGGCGCTGCAATGTAACCGAACCGGGGGACCAGATAGAAATTCAGGGCAAGACTGCATACGGCCATGATCAGGGCACCGCTCGAGATGATCCAGGTCTTCTTGTTGAACCCGATGAGATCCTGCAGCAGTCTGTTCTGCGGCGACAACACGTAGATGAAGCCGCAGGCGCCAATCAGGCCGGCTGCCCCCAGATAGCCTTTGCTGGTAAAGAGCTGCACCACCTGCACTGAATAGGCGACCGCGCAGTAATTCACGAACAGCATGACCACCCACATCACGATGGACAGTTCGCCGATCATGTGTAGCGTCCGCTTGCGGTCCGTCGCCATTCCCACCTGCGTCTTGACACCCGTCACTTGGGTCACCGCGTCCTGCACAACGTAGAGTAGCGACGCAATGGTGGCGGCCAGCGAATACACGCCAACCGCCTCCAGGTCGACATATTTCGCGATGATCAGGCGGTCCGAAGTGCCGGCTATCCAGCCGGCCACCAGATTAGGCAGCAAGGGGAGGCTGTACACAAGGCACTCCTTCAGCTTGCGACGATCAAACCGGAGAACGAGCAAACGCGCACTGACGAAGTGCCAGATGACATAGGCAAAGACATAGGCCGACGATAGCGCTATCGCCCAGAGACGTCCAAGCACGCCTTCGCCCCACATCGCTACCAAAAGATAGGTGGATGCTGCACCAATCAGCGCACCCCATACCTCGATCTTCGTGACAGTCCTGGACTCGAAGGACTGTCTCAGAAACACCATGCCGAGTTGGGCCAACTGCAGCAGCAAGGTGGGCGCCGTGGCGATCCAGAGATACGCCAGGGGCACCGACGCCATGTCCACCGCCAGTCGGCTAGCCAACAGCGAAAAGACCAGGAGGGACGCCCCCCCCCAGGCCAGCACAAACCAGAAGACCGTGGAGAACAGCGCCGCCAGCTGCCGCCGATCGTGCCGGTACTCGTGATACAGGCGCGCCAGCGCCGAATCCAGGTACAGCGACAGGATGATGGGCAACGCCTGCGTCAGCGCCACCAGGGCATTCAGGGCGCCGAACTCGGCTGGCGGCAGATTGTGCGTCAGTATCGTCAGCGTGAGCAGCGCCAGGGCCTTGGTCGTCACGCTGGAGAGCAGGTACCAGCGTCCGTTGCTGACGATCGACGAGAGCCAGTCCGCCAGGCGTCGTTCATCGCTCATCTACAGGCACCTTATCTGCCGGAGATCCGCCAGCGACAGGCCCCGCTTGCGATAGAACGCCTCCTGCTCCCGGAGCTTGGTTTCCTGATAGTTCTTCAGGGCTGCAGCCGAAAAATTGATCCGGTTCGCGTAACTGGTCCTGAAACTCTCGGATCGCCTGACGTAGGGCCCCAGTTGCCATTTAGCGTGCTGCGTCCATCGATTGACGGTTTCGCGCAGGCTCTCATCCACCCATCCACTGTGCGGCTCGCGGAGCAACAGGTCGATAATCTCGTTGCCTGCCCTCACGTGGTTCAGGCCGTCATCCCACTGGATGACACCCTTGATCAGTTGCCTTCTTCTTTCGGCACGCTCGGCGAATTCGGTGATCTCGCCCCCGGAATACAAAGCATTGATCACCCGCTGAAGTTGACTGGCGCTGTCGAATGCGGAACTGCCCTCGTTCAACTTGTCCCGCGGGAAATCACGTCCACTGGGATTAAGCAGACACGTCGGCTTCCCTAGCAGCCAAGCCTCCATCGCCGTCGTGGACTCGTAGACGATCCAGATGTCCGAGGCCTGGATACAGGCCAGGATGGGTTCTTCGTTCGTCAGCACCAGCACGTTTTTCAGCTGCGCGGCTTTCGTGATGCCCGAGGCCATATGCCCGAGTTGAACGCCCGGGTGCTGCTTCAACAGAAAAAGTACGTCTTCGTTCGCCTTTGCCAGCTGGGTCAACACGTCGTCGAAGGCGAACGAATCCTTAATGAATCTCTTTTTCTGGACGTCTTCATACAGGCTGTCGAAAACCTTGAACCGGGTGTCTTCCGGATAGAAGAAACCGAAGTCCCAGCAGCCCACCCCAACAACTTTCCTGTAGCCGGATTTCTGATATCTGCCCAGGATCGTTTCCTTGATGTGTCCGGCATCGGCAATCTTGTAATTGTCAAAGCCGACCCCACCCGACACCTTGACACGCCCGGCAAGCTCCGGATGCAGCGTCAGCGTTGAATCACGCGAGAACTCGGACCACTGCATATTGACGTCTTCATGCAGCTGCTTATCCTTGTTCCAACCCCAAATCATTTCACTTTGATAGGCGGCATCACCTTGCAGATTCCCCTCTGACACAAGCGACGCACCAAGCATGTTACGCCGCTTCGCATATCGCATCAGCTCGAGGTTCTCCACCGCACCTACAGTGTTGGTAATGAACAGCAGCCTAGGCTTGGCCTCGTGGATGGCCTGGAAGCCGTCCCAGACACTGGTTTCCATGACGCTGAGGCCCTGCAGGCGCAGGTAGTTGCAGACCAGCGTCGCCGAAACGCGATCCCGCATCGGCGTCGTCGTCCACTCAAGACTGATCACGTCAACGTCGCTCTTGCTGGTTTTCGACATGGATTTCCATACTTGCGGTTGGCCTCCCGCATGGCGGGCACAACACGATTTGCGCACGACCCCCGCGGGGGCTGCGCACCGTCATTTGATGGACAGACCGTCCGGCGTCCTCCTGATCATGCCGCGCGTGTCAATGACCACCTTGCCCTTCAACGCGTGGGCATCGATGCCTCGAAAATCATCATGATCCACAAGGAGCACGACGATGTCAGCCTTGTCCAGAGCTTCCGGCAGGGCCAGCAGTTTGACGTTGGCCCTGGAATTCAGCACATCGGGGAGTTGTTTGATATAGGGTTCGACCACCAGAATCTGCGTGCCCCTGTCTTCCGCAAGAGACTTTGCAATGTCGAGTGAGGGGCTTTCGCGCAGGTCATCGATGTTTGCCTTGAAGGCCACGCCCAGACAAGCGACCGAGACACTCCCTTTGGTGCGTTTGAGGCTGGCGATAGCCTCGTGAACCTTTCCGATCACCCATTCCGGCTTGTGGTCGTTGACTTCGCGGGATTGCCGGATCAGCCGGGCCTGCTCCGGCGCGGAAGCCACGATGAACCACGGATCGATGGCAATGCAATGCCCGCCGACGCCCGGCCCAGGGCGCAGGATATTGACACGCGGATGGCGGTTGGCCAGCGAGATCAGGTCCCAGACGTCGATGCCGATCTTGTCGCAGATCAGCGATAGCTCGTTGGCAAATGCGATGTTGACGTCGCGGAAGGCGTTCTCGGTCAGCTTGGTCATCTCGGCCGTCTTCGCGTCCGAGATCAGGCAGTCGCCCTGAACGAAGACCCGGTACAGATCTCGTGCGCGTCCTGCGCACCGGCTGGTCATGCCGCCGATAACGCGGTCGTTTCGCACCAGCTCGTGGACCACGGCGCCGGGAAGCACGCGCTCCGGGCAGTAGGCAATGTTCACGTCGGCCGCTTCGCCGGCCTGTTGGGGGAATGTCAGGTCTGGGCGCTCCTCCGACAGCCAGCGTGCCATCATTTCAGTGGAGCCAACCGGGGAGGTGGATTCGAGAACGACCAGGTTTCCCTTTTCCAGCACAGGCGCGATGGAACGGGTCGCCTTTTCCACATAGGTCATGTCCGGCTTGTGGTCGGACGTGATGGGGGTGGGAACGGCGATCAGAAATGCCTGCGCCTTCTGGGGCTTTGTGTACGCCCGCAGCTTGCCGGCGTGCACCGCGCCATGGACCAGTACGTCGAGCTCCGGTTCGACGATGTGTATCCGGCCCTCGTTGATGGTGGCAACGATTTCGGAATTCACATCTACGCCGATGACGTTGACACCGCGGGAAGCCAGCACTGCCGCAGTCGGCAGACCAATATAGCCCAAGCCGATGATTGAGACGTAGGTGAACTCTTCTTTACTCATTAACGATCCATTCGCAGATTTGTTGGCTGGCCGTCCCGTCTCCGTAGGGGTTATGGGAAAAGCTCATTTCCTCGTATTTTCGCGAATCGTCGAGCAGGAGACTCGCCTGCTGAAAAATACGCTCCCGGCTGGTTCCGACGAGGCGGACCGTGCCGGCGGCCACGGCCTCCGGACGCTCCGTGGTGTCGCGCATCACCAGCACGGGCTTGCCCAAGGTCGGCGCCTCTTCCTGGATGCCGCCCGAGTCCGTGAGGATCAGGGCAGAACGGTTCATCAGATAGACAAAGGGCAGGTAATCCAGCGGCTCGATCAGGAAGATGTTTGGCCTTCCGCCCAGAATGCGCTTGACGGGCTCCTGCACGTTGGGATTCAGGTGGACCGGGTAGACGACTTCCGTATCTTCGCGGCCAGCCAGGCTGTTCAGAGCATGGCAGATGTTCTCGAAACCGCCGCCAAAATTTTCACGGCGATGGCCGGTGACGAGTATCAGGCGCTTGGCCGGATTGAGATAGGAAAACTGCTGCTCCAGCTGATGCCGCAAGGTGTTGTTGCTGTCCAGTTCCTTCACCACCCACAGCAGGGCATCGATGACGGTATTGCCCGTGACGACGATTCTTTCCGGACTGACAGCCTCGTTGAGCAGGTTCTGCTTCGCCTGCTCGGTAGGGGCGAAGTGCACATCCGCGATGACTCCTGCCATCCGCCGGTTGATTTCCTCCGGCCAGGGCGAGTAGATGTTGCCGGTTCGCAGCCCGGCCTCCACGTGGCCCACGGGGATCCTCGCGTAGTAGGCTGCCAGCGCGGCGGACATGGTGGTCGTTGTGTCGCCGTGGACCAGCACGCGGTCCGGGCGCCAGCCGGCAAACACCTCCCTCAGCCCTTCAAGCGCCCTGGCCGTAATGTCCGTCAGGTCCTGCCCCGCCCGCATCAGGTCGAGGTCGAAGTCCGGCGTGATGGAAAACAGTTTGAGCACCTGGTCCAGCATCTGGCGGTGCTGCGCCGTCACGCAAACCCGCGCGTCGAGCTCAGGCCTTGCGCGCAGGGCATTTACGACCGGGGCCATCTTTATCGCCTCCGGCCGGGTGCCGAAGACGATCAAGATTTTCTTTCGATGCATTCCCACTTGAAACCACCACTTTGAAAAGAGATCCGAGGCCAGCAATCAG
>JACCDZ010764292.1_pt1 | contig 14149 bp, 10 predicted proteins | sample 7449551 | NCBI WGS metagenome assembly JACCDZ01 (sample SAMN15323452, study PRJNA562643) | freshwater metagenome | isolation source: river surface water | place: USA:Blue River Watershed | collected 2017-08-18
GCCAGCGGCACCAACGCCGTGCGCTACGGCACCATGCGCGAGAACGTGCTGGCGCTCGAAGTGGTCACCGCCAGCGGCGAGGTCGTCCGCACCGGCACGCGCGCCAAGAAGTCCAGCGCTGGCTACGACCTCACCCGTCTGATGGTGGGCAGCGAAGGCACGCTGGGCGTGATGACCGAGATCACCGTGCGCCTGTACCCGCTGCCCGAAGCGATCTCGGCGGCCATCTGCTCTTTCCCGAGCATTGCCGACGCGGTGCACACCGTGATCGAGACCATCCAGCTGGGCGTGCCGATCGCCCGGGTGGAGCTGATCGACGTCAACACGGTGCGCATGGTCAATGCGTATGCCAAACTGGGCCTGCGCGAAGAGCCGATGTTACTGATGGAGTTCCACGGCTCGCCCGCCGGCGTGAAAGAGCAGGCCGAGACGGTGCAGGCTCTGGCCAGCGAACACGGCGGCAAATCTTTCGAATGGGCCACCACGCCCGAAGAACGCACCCGCCTGTGGACCGCGCGCCACAACGCCTACTTCGCTGCCATCCAGAGCAAGCCGGGTTGCCGCGCGATTTCGACCGACACCTGCGTGCCGATCAGCCGTCTGGCCGACTGCCTGCTGGACTCGATCGCCGAGGCCGACGCCTCGGGCATCCCGTATTTCCTGGTCGGCCATGTGGGCGACGGCAACTTCCACTTCGGCTACCTGATCGACCCCGACAACCCGGCCGAGTTCGAGGCCGCTGAGCAGCTCAACCACCAGCTGGTCAGCCGCGCGCTGCGCCTGGGCGGCACCTGCACAGGCGAGCACGGCATCGGGTTGCACAAGATGGGCTTCCTGATCGACGAGGCAGGCGCGGGCGCAGTGGACGTGATGCGCACCATCAAGCACGCGCTCGACCCGCACAACATCATGAACCCGGGCAAAGTGTTCAGCTGGTGAAGCGGGTGGGCGTTCAGCGCCGCTGCAGCAGCATCTGCTCGACGCGGGCACACAGCTGAGCAGGCTCAAAGGGTTTGAGCATGACGTCCGTCAGCCCCGCGGCCTTGAAGGCTTCGAGATCCACCGGGTTCACGTTGGCCGTCAGGCCCAGCACCGGCAGGCTTTCCCAGGCCGGGTTCTGGCGCAGGCGGCGTGTGGCCTCGATGCCGTCCATCACCGGCATCACCATGTCCATCAGCACCAGATCGACCGGGCCTTGTGCCAGCCGCTCCAGGCACTGCTGACCGTCGACGGCCTCCAGGACCTCGGCCTGGGGCCAGGCGTTTTGCAGCACACGCTTGACCAGCAGCCGGTTGACCGGGTGATCGTCCACCACCAGCAAACGCCAGGCACTGGTCTGGGTTTGCATGGGCGCCTGGCCCGAGCCCACCTGGGCAGCGCGGGCTGGAGCCTGGCTGGCCTTGAGTGGCAAGCGGAACCAGAACCGCGAGCCTTGACCCGGCTCACTGTCAAAGCCAATCTCGCCGCCGAGCAACTGCACCAGCTGGCGTGAAATCGCCAGCCCCAGACCGTTGCCGCCGTAGCGCGTCTGGATGTCCGTGTCGGCCTGGCTGAAGCGGTTGAAGATTTTCGATTGCTGCTCGCGGGCGATGCCGATGCCGGTGTCCTGCACCGAAAACAGCACGCCCGGGTCTTGCCACTGCACGCGCAGCACCACCTCGCCATGGTGGGTGAACTTGAGCGCGTTGCCCAGCAGGTTGACCAGCACCTGCATCAGGCGGTGGCGGTCGCTGTGCACCCAGGCTGGCAGGCGTTCGTCGAGTTCGATGCGGTAGTGCAGCGACATGCTTTGCACACGCGGACGGAACAGCTCGAAGGCGTGCTGCACCACGCTGCGCAACTCGAAGGTTTCCGGGTGGATCACCAGCTTGCCCGACTGCAGTTGCGAGTAATCGAGGATGTCGTTGATCACCGTCATCAGGTGGTCGGCCGACTGGCGGGTGTGGTTGAGCACCTTGAGCGCTTCGGGCCGGTCCTGCACGCGCGACAGCAGCAGGGCATTGAAGCCCAGAATGGCATTCATGGGCGTGCGCAACTCGTGGCTGACGGTGCCAATGAAATATTCGCGCATCTGCAGCGTGTGCTCCAGCGCCAGCCGCTGACTCTCCAGGGTTTTCTGGTGGTCACGGCTGTCCTGCAAGGCCTTGCTGTACATGCGCTCGTAAATGAAGGGCACGATGATCAGCACGCCGGTGATCATGCTGAAGGTGAACCAGGAAGAGACCACATGGCGTTCGCCCACCTCGAACGGTGCAATCCGCCCTGTGGCGGTGAACCAGGCCATGGCCAGCTGAGCCAGCAAGACAATGCCGGCCCACGCCATGCCTGCACGGCGGCCGTGGATGTAGAAGGGCAGGAGCGGCAGCATCAGCAGCCAGCCCAGCCGTGGCGAAAACACACCGCCCGCATTCCAGGTGGCAAACAGGATCACCACCAGACCTGCGGTGGTGCCGATGTGCACCGCCGGCACCAGGCCCAGGCCCAGCTGAAAGGCCACCATCAGGCCCAGCAACACGCCCATCAGGGGCAGGAAAAGCAGGTGTGCGTTCTGGTAGGGGCTGATGACCGAGAAGACCAGCAAGATGAGCACCACCAGCCAGGCAAACATGAAGGCGTAAGGCACCTTGCCTTCACGAAAACGGCTGGGGAAACGGTCAATCAGCCATTGCAGTTTGTTGGGGGAAGGTGCGTTCATTTCGCTCCCCTCAGCAGCCGGATCTGTCGGCTCACGCTGCGCACCAGATTGTCGTGGTCCATGGGCTTGTGCAGCACATCGTCCATGCCTGCGGCCAGGCAGCGCTCGCGCTCGACCGGGTTGGTGTTGGCCGTGAGCGCGATGACGGGCATGCGCGCCGTGATGGCCCCAAAGCGCTGGCGGATCTGCTGCGTAAATTGCATGCCATCCATCTCCGGCATGATCATGTCCACCAGGGCCACGTCAAAGGCCTGGGCATCGAGCAGTTGCAGGGCCTGCGCGGCGCTGCCCGCGGTGGTGATGCGGGCCTGCGGCCAGATTTTCTGCAGTTGCAGCCGCGCCACCATGAGGTTGACCGCGTTGTCATCCACCACCAGGATGTCCATGGCCAGGTCGGTGGCGAGGTCGGCGTCCGACTCACCTGCCTGCTCGGCCGCAGCCAGCGCGGGCAGCAGCGGCAGTTCCAGCCAGAACACCGAGCCTTGCTCTGGCGTGCTGTGCAGGCCGATCTCACCGCCCATCAGGTGCACCAGCTTGTCGCAAATGGTCAGGCCCAGGCCGGTGCCACCGTAAGTGCGGTTGGTCTGAACATCGGCATATTCGAAGCGGTTGAAGATGTGTGCCTGTCGCTCTGGCGGTATGCCGCGTCCGGTGTCGTGCACTTCGCAGCGCAGGCGCTGTTGCGTCTGGCGCACGCACAGACACACCTGGCCCCGGGCTGTGAACTTGATGGCGTTGTCCAGCAGCAGACCGAGCACCTGTTGCAGACGCTGGCGGTCCATGTGCACCCGCGCCATGACTTTTTCGTCCACCTCGAGGCGCCAGTCCAGTCCCTTCTCGCGGGCCAGGTCTTTGCGCTTGTCCATGACCTCGCGCAGGGCGGCAGGCAAATCGAAGTCCTGCGGGTACAACTGCACCTTGCCTGCCTGCAACTGGGAAAAATCGAGGATTTCGTTGACCACTTGCAACAGGTGGTCGGTCGAGCGGCGGATGTGATCCACCACCTCCACCTCTTGCGGGCGGTCAGCCAGTTCGCGGCGCAGCACGCCATTGAACCCCAGGATGGCGTTCATCGGCGTGCGCAGTTCATGGCCCACGGCCGCGACAAACTCGTCCTTGTGCGCTTGCGCCTGCATCAGGGCATGGTGGGTGGCGCGCAGCTCGACGTTGCGCCGCTCGAGCTCACGCAGCTGCAGCACATGCATGTGGTCGTACACGCGCACAGCAAAGATCAGGTCTGCCAGCGCCAGCATCTGGTTGATCAGGGCCCAGGGCACGCCGTAACCGGAAACGTCGGTGTGGCTGCTCACCAGCCCGTAGCGGGTGGCCAGCATCATGCCCAGGATCGCGACCTCGATCAGGCCCAGCCAGACCAGGGTCTGCCGGGGGCCACGCAACAGCAACACTGGCACGGCCAGCACATTGAGCCAGACCATGGCATTGGAATTGATGCCCCCCGTGTGTGCGGCGATGTAGAGCGCCATGAAGCCACCGAGCAAGGTGGCCACATGGAACACCAGACGGAACAAGCCGGGCACCCGCAAGCGGGTCAGCGGCAGCATGAGCAAAATCAGGGCGCAGGCGGCCAGGATCACGCGGTTGTCGTAGTTGCCCGAAGGCATCAGGGACACCAGGGTGCCGGTCACCAGAACCGTGAGCAGGTAAACGGCCAGCAGGGTGCGTCGCGAAATCTCGCGCACGCCCGAGCGCTCTCGCCAAAGCGAAAACACGCCTGCCCTGCCGCTGTCCATGTGTCTTGCCTGCACCGCTTTGCCAGTGATCAGCCGCGCAGCTTGTCGATCAGGCCGTTGAGCTCATCCAGCGAACCGAACTGGATGGTCAGCTCGCCCATCTCCTCGATCTTGCCCAGGCGCTTGACGCGCTTTTTGACCTTGACTTCGACCTGTGCCATCAGCAGGTCGGACAGTTCTTCTTCCACGCGTCGCACATCGCGCGACTTTTCTTTCTTGGGCTTTTGCGTGACGAGGTTGAACTCGGCGCCCAGCTTTTTGGCCAGGCCTTCGGCCTCGCGCACCGACATTTTTTTGGCCGCGATCTGGTTGGCAGCCGTGATCTGCGTGGCTTTGTCGAGCACCAGCAGCGCGCGCGCGTGGCCCATGTCCAGGTCGCCGGCCATCAGCATGGTCTGCACCGGCTCGGCCAGGTTCAAGAGGCGCAGCAGGTTGCTGGCCGCGCTGCGCGAGCGGCCCACGGCCTGCGCGGCCGCCTCGTGCGTCAGCCCGAACTCGCGGATCAGGCGCTGCAGGCCCTGCGCTTCTTCGAGCGGGTTGAGGTCTTCGCGCTGGATGTTCTCGATCAGCGCCATGGCGGCGGCGGCCTCGTTGGGCACGTCGCGCACCAGCACCGGCACCTTGTCGAGCCCGGCCAGCCTGGAGGCGCGGAAACGCCGCTCACCGGCGATGATTTCGTACTTGCCGGCGTTGTCACCGTCGCTGAGCTGGCGCACAAGAATCGGCTGCATGATGCCCTGCGCCTTGATGGACTCGGCCAGCTCGTACAGTGCGCCTTCGTCCATACGGGTGCGCGGCTGGTACATGCCGGCCACCATCTGGTCGAGTGCCATCATCATGGGCGTGCCGCTGTCTGCCGCAGGTGTTCCGCCTTCGGTGGCTTGCACTTTGGGGCCGAGCAACGCTTCGAGTCCGCGTCCGAGACCTTTGGGTTTTTTGGTGACCATGTTCTTGTTGTCCTTTACCCCGCCATGGGGTTCATGAGTTCTTGCACAAGCGCGTGGCCCGCAGGCCAGTCGCCCAGTGCGCTGTCGGCATTGATGTGCCCCGCCGCGCCCAGGTCCACCCAGCGCGCGCCCCAGTCTGCCGCCAGTTGGTGCGCGCGTTCGTGGCTGCAATACGGGTCATTGCTGCTGCCCACCAGCACGGCCGGAAACGGCAGGCGCTGGCGCACGATCGGTGCCCAGCCGGGGATTTGTTCGCGCAGCTCGGGGCGTTCCACATCGCCGGGCGCCACCAGCAAGGCCGCGCGAATGCGCGCCGTGTGCCGGCTCGCCGCCGTCCAGGCCGCCACCTGCAGACACCCCAGGCTGTGGGCCACCAGCACGATGTTGGCCGGATTTGTACCCACGGGGGTATCTACCACCACCTCGTCCAGCCGTGCCAGCCAGTCGCCACGGCGTGGGCGCAGCCAGTCGTCCTGTTCGACCACGGTGTAGCCGTGGCGGTGCACCCAGCGCATCTGCCAGTGGTCTGGGCCGCTGCCCTGCCAGCCCGGCAGGATGAGCACCGTGGGTTGCGACATGCTCAGAGCGTGGGCGCGCGGCGCACCAGTTCGCGGGCGAATTCCACATAGGCCTGGCTGCCTTTGGCCGAGGGGTCGAACACCACGCCAGGCAGGCCATAGCTGGGCGCTTCGGCCAGACGCACATTGCGCGGGATCACGGTGTCGAACACCTTGTCGCCAAAGTGGGCCTTGAGCTGGTCGCTGACCTGCATCTGCAGCGTGATGCGCGGATCGAACATGACCCGCAACAAACCAATGATCTTCAGGTCCTTGTTCAGGTTGGCGTGCACCTGCTTGATGGTGTTCACCAGATCGGTCAGGCCTTCGAGCGCAAAGTACTCGCACTGCATGGGCACGATCACGCCGTGCGCCGCGCACAGGCCATTGAGGGTGAGCATGGACAGCGAGGGCGGGCAGTCGATCAGCACGAAGTCGTAGTCGGCATCCACCGTGGCCAGGGCATTCTTGAGGCGCTGATCGCGGCGCTCCAGCTCCACCAGTTCCACCTCGGCACCGGCCAGTTCGCGGTTGGCGCCCAGCACCGTGTAGCCACATTTTTCGGCCTTGACCGCCGCCTCGGTGATGCTGGCGGTTTCCAGCAGCACGTCGTACACACTCAGTTCCAGCTCGCGCTTGTCGATGCCCGAGCCCATGGTGGCGTTGCCCTGCGGGTCCAGGTCAACCAGCAGCACGCGCTGGCCCACCTTAGCCAGACCGGCGGCCATGTTCACCGTGGTGGTGGTCTTGCCCACCCCACCCTTCTGGTTCGCGATGCAGAAAATCTTGGCCATGGTGAACTTTCGGGATTATTTGGAGACAGCCAGCTTGATGCCAAAGCCGATCAGGAAAACGCCGGCCAGCTTCTCCATCACACGGCCTATCCGGGGGTTGGCCCGCATGCGCTCGGCCAGATGGTGGGTCAGCAGCGTCATGCCCAGACCGTAAAGGAAAGTCAGCACCGCCACCGTCGCCGCCATGACCGCGAAACTCGGCAGTCCGAGGTGGTATTTCGGATCGACAAACAGCGGAAAGAACGCCATGTAGAACACGATGGCCTTGGGGTTAAGCAGGGTGATGGCCACGGCCTGCTGGAAATACTGGCGCGGGCGGATGTTGAGCACCGGCGCATCGCCGGGTTGAGCCGTGAGCATCTTCCAGCCCAACCAGGCCAGGTAAGCAGCACCCAGCCACTGCACCGCGGCAAAAGCCGCCGGGGTGGTGGCCAGCACCGCGGCCACGCCGGCCACCGCCGCCCACATCAGGACCTGGTCACCCGCGATCACACCAAGGGTGGCCGCCAATCCGCCGCGGATGCCGCCCTTGCCGGTGGAGGTGATCAACGCCAGATTGCCCGGACCGGGAATGGCCAGAAACAGCACGATGGCCGCGACAAAAGCACCGTAATCCGAAATACCGAAAAACATGGACATCCAGAGGAAATGGCCCGGAAGACGGCCCGGGGAAGTGCGAGTGTACGCCAAGGCCTCCGGGAGGCCTGGGGGGGCTGCCCACCAACGGCCCGGGTCAGGCGCGAATAGGCCTCATCCAGACCATGCAGCGCTCCACATCGAGCCCTGGCACCGTGAGTGGTTCCACGTGAAACACCTGCACATCGGCGGGCAGTCCGTCTATCTCGGCCTGCGGATGTTTGCCCTTCATCGCCATCCAGACGCCCTGCTCTGCCAGCGCGCCGCGCGACCAGTTCACGAAGTCGGGCAACGAGGCAAAGGCCCGGCAGCAAATCACGTCAAACGGTCCGCTCAGGGTTTCGACGCGGGCATGGATGCCTCGCAGCTTGGGCAACCTGAGGCTGGCGGCCACCTGCTGGATGAAGGCGGCTTTTTTGCCCACCGTATCGACGCAGCTCACATCGAGTTCCGGTCGGCAAATGGCCAGCACGATGCCCGGCAGGCCGCCACCCGAACCAACGTCCAGCACCCGGGCAGCCTGCCCCCTGGTGTGGCGCACCAGCGGGGCCACCGCCGTCAGGCTGTCGAGCAGGTGGTGGGTGAGCATTTCCTGCGGGTCACGCACGGCCGTGAGGTTGTAGACCTTGTTCCATTTCTGGATCAGGGCCAGGTAGCCCAAAAGCTGCTCAAACTGGGCATCGCTCAGGCTCAGGCCGAGTTCGGTCGCCCCCGACTTCAAGACGGTCAGTACGTCGCTCATGCCGGCTGGCTTTCCTCGGCCGGAGAACGGAAGCCCTTGAATCCGCCCTTTTTCAGGTGGATCAACAGCAGGGAAATGGTCGCGGGCGTGATACCCGAAATGCGCGAGGCCTGGCCCAGGGTTTCGGGCCGGTGCTTGGCCAGCTTCTGGCGGGCCTCGATCGACAGGGCCGTGACCTGCATGTAGTCCAGATCGGCCGGCAGCTTCAGGCCTTCGTAGTAGGCGGCGCGCTCGACCTCCTCTTTTTGGCGGTCGATGTAGCCGGAATACTTGGCAGCAATCTCGACCTGCTCGATGACCGCATCGTGCAGCTCACCCAGCGTTTCACGTGAAACAGCGGGCCCGATGTAACGGCCTTCGTTCATGCCTGTCAGTTCAGCATAGTTCACACCCGGGCGGCGCAACAGGTCAAACAGGTTGTATTCATGCTCAATCGCCTTGCCCAACACACGCTCGGACTCTTGGGCCGGCAGGTTGCGCGGGTTCACCCAGGTGGATTTCAGGCGTTCTGTTTCACGTGAAACCGCATCGCGCTTGCGGCAGAAAGCGTCCCAGCGGGCGTCATCGACCAGGCCCATCTGGCGGCCGGTTTCGGTCAGGCGCATGTCGGCGTTGTCCTCGCGCAGCTGCAGGCGGAACTCGGCCCGGCTGGTGAACATGCGGTAAGGCTCGGTCACGCCCTTGGTGATCAGGTCGTCCACCAACACGCCCAGGTAAGCCTGGTCGCGGCTGGGTGTCCAGGCGGCTTCGCCCCGGCACTGCAGCGCGGCATTGATGCCGGCGAACAAACCTTGCGCTGCCGCCTCTTCGTAGCCGGTGGTGCCGTTGATCTGGCCGGCAAAGAACAGACCGTGGATCTGCTTCGTCTCAAAGCTGCTCTTGAGCGAGCGCGGGTCGAAATAATCGTATTCGATGGCGTAGCCGGGGCGCAGGATGTGGCAGTTCTCCAGCCCCTTCATCGAGCGCACCAGCTCGTACTGGATGTCGAAGGGCAGGCTGGTCGAGATGCCGTTGGGGTAGACCTCGTGGGTGGTCAGGCCCTCGGGCTCCAGAAAGATCTGGTGGCTGTCTTTGTCGGCAAAGCGGTTGATCTTGTCTTCCACGCTGGGGCAGTAACGCGGACCCACCCCCTCGATCTTGCCGGTGAACATGGGGCTGCGATCAAAGCCGGAGCGGATGATCTCGTGCGTGCGTTCGTTGGTGTGGGTGATCCAGCAGGGCACTTGCCGCGGGTGCATGCTGGCATTGCCCATGAAGCTGAACACCGGCACGCGCCCCTCCTTGTTCATGCCACCGGGCATGCCGTCGCCCGGCTGCTCGGTGCACTTCGAAAAGTCGATGGTACGCCCGTCCAGACGCGGCGGCGTGCCGGTCTTCAGGCGCCCTTGCGGCAGTTTCAGCTCTTTCAGGCGCGCCGACAGGCTCACGGCCGGTGGATCGCCCGCACGCCCGGCCGCATAGTTCTGCAGGCCCACATGGATCTTGCCGTCCAGAAAGGTGCCTGCGGTCAGCACCACGGTGCGCGAACGAAAACGGATGCCCACCTGCGTGACTGCGCCCACCACCCGGTCGCCTTCGACCATCAAATCGTCCACCGCCTGCTGAAACAGCCACAGGTTCGGCTGGTTCTCCAGCATGCGGCGGATGGCGGCCTTGTAGAGGATGCGGTCGGCCTGAGCACGGGTGGCGCGCACGGCCGGGCCCTTGGAGGAGTTGAGGATGCGGAACTGGATGCCGCCTTCGTCGGTGGCCAGCGCCATGGCGCCACCCAAAGCGTCAACTTCCTTGACCAGATGGCCCTTGCCGATGCCGCCAATGCTGGGGTTGCAGCTCATCTGCCCCAGGGTCTCGATGTTGTGCGAGAGCAGCAGTGTCTTGCAGCCCATGCGGGCGGCCGCGAGCGCGGCTTCGGTTCCGGCATGGCCGCCGCCGACCACGATCACATCGAATTCCTGAGGGTAGAGCATGAAGTTGTTCGCCCGGGTGGGCGCCAGAAAAGGGGCATCAGGGGCACAGCCTGTGCCGGGTTTTTCCTCTGCAGCGGGGAAAAACAAAAGCTGCCTATTTTACTGGCAGACCCTTTTTTCCTGCTGCCCCGGCGCTTCTGGTGCGCCACCCGGCAGGTTATGCGTTTCACGCATAACCCGACAGACAAACGGCTTTGGACAGCAACCCTGCCCAGCTCTTAAGCTGCACACCATCCCTTTCCTCAAGGATGTCCATGTCCAGCCACACACTCCCCTCCTACCTCAACCCCGAACACCTGGGCCCCTGGGGCATCTATCTGGAACAGATCGACCGGGTGACCCCTTATCTGGGTTCGCTGTCGCGTTGGGTGGAAACGCTCAAGCGCCCCAAGCGCATCCTGATCGTGGACGTGCCGATCGAACTGGACAACGGCACCGTGGCGCACTTTGAAGGTTACCGGGTGCAGCACAACACCAGCCGCGGCCCCGGCAAGGGCGGGGTGCGCTTTCACCAGGACGTGACGCTGCCCGAAGTCATGGCCCTGTCGGCCTGGATGTCGGTCAAGAATGCCGCCGTCAACCTGCCCTTTGGCGGTGCCAAGGGCGGTGTCCGGGTCGACCCCAAAACCCTCTCGCGTGGCGAACTCGAACGCCTGACGCGCCGCTACACCAGCGAGATCGGCATCATCATCGGCCCCACCCGCGACATCCCGGCCCCGGACGTGAACACCAACGAGCAGATCATGGCCTGGATGATGGACACCTATTCGATGAACGAGGGGTCGACCGCCACCGGCGTGGTCACCGGCAAGCCGCTGGCACTGGGCGGCTCGCTGGGGCGGCGCGACGCCACTGGCCGAGGTGTCTTCACCGTGGGCGAAGAAGCCGCGCGCCGCATCGGCCTGGAACTCCCAGGCGCACGCGTGGCCGTGCAGGGCCTGGGCAATGTGGGCGGTGTGGCGGCGCGGTTGTTCGCGCAGGCCGGTTGCCGCGTGGTGGCGGTGCAGGACCATGCCGGCACGGTCTACCACGAAGCCGGGCTCGACATCCCTGCCCTGCTGGCCCATGTGGCAGCACAAGGCAGCGTGGTCGGCTTTGCGTCGGCCCAGGCCCTGCCCGACGACCGGTTCTGGCAGGTGCCTTGCGACATCCTGGTGCCCGCTGCGCTGGAACAGCAAATCACCCTGGAGAACGCCCGGCAGATCCAGGCGCGGCTGGTGATCGAAGGCGCCAACGGCCCGACCACGCCCGAGGCCGACGACATCCTGGCCGAACGCGGCATTCTGGTGGTGCCCGATGTGGTGGCCAACGCCGGCGGCGTGACGGTGAGCTACTTCGAATGGGTGCAGGATTTCTCCAGCTTCTTCTGGAGCGAGGACGAGATCAATGCCCGGCTGGTGCGCATCATGCGCGAAGCCTTTGCCGCCGTCTGGCAGATCGCCGATGAGCACAAGGTGAGCCTGCGCACCGCCACCTTCATCATCGCCTGCACCCGCATGCTGCAGGCGCGCGAACTGCGTGGGCTTTACCCTTGACCGGCAACACTCAGGGCCGCAGCGGCAATGCTCCGCCGGCCTTGACCTCGCCCAGCGAGAAGCTGGTGTGCAGGTCCTTCACATTGGGCAGGTTGATCAGCACCTCGCGCGCAAAGGTGCTGAAGGCGTTGAGGTCGCGCGCCACCACTTCCAGCTCGAAGGTGCCGGTACCGCTGATGTAGTGACATGAAATCACCTCGGGGATCTTGCGGATGGCTTCCTCAAGTTCGCGGGTGATGTCGCCGCGGTTTCGCTCGGCGTCCAGCCGCACAAAGGCCAGCACATCCAGCCCGACCTTGTGGCGGTCGATCACCGCCCGGTAACCGGTGATGTAGCCCCCTTTTTCAAGCGCCTTGACCCGCCGCCAGCAAGGCGCCGCCGACAGACCCACCCGCTCGGACAGCTCGGCATTGGACAGCCGTCCGTCACGCTGCAATTCGTTCAGGATCAACCAGTCGAATTTATCAAGTGTTTCCATAAATCCAATTATCGAGCAAGATTCTTTCAATATCGAGGGATTACACGGGCCCTAAAAGAAAGCACCTGTCCGGGCTGAACTCCTACACTGATGAGCATTGCAGTACCTTTGGAGCCGGCCCATGAACGCCCCCTTGCCCGACCACATCCGCAAAGCCCTGGAAACCGTCACGCTGGACGACAAATACAGCCTCGACGTGGGCCGGGCCTTCATGAGCGGGGTGCAAGCCCTGGTCAAACTGCCCATGCTGCAGCGCCAGCGCGACGCGCTGCAGGGCAAGAACACGGCGGGCTTCATCAGCGGCTACCGCGGCTCGCCGCTGGGGGGTTACGACCAATCCCTGGAAAAAGCCCGAAAGTACCTGCAGGCGCAAAACATCGTCTTCCAACCCGGCGTCAACGAAGAGCTCGCCGCCACCGCCTTGTGGGGCACCCAGCAGCTGGGCTTTGCACCGCAGGGCACCAACAGGTTCGATGGTGTGTTCGGCATCTGGTACGGCAAAGGCCCGGGAGTGGACCGCTGCGCCGACGTTTTCAAGCACGCCAACATGGCCGGCACCACCCCCTGGGGTGGCGTGCTGGCCGTGGCCGGTGACGACCATGTGGCCAAGAGTTCCACCGCCGCGCACCAGAGCGACCACATCTTCAAGGCCTGTGGCCTGCCGGTGTTCTTTCCGGCCAGCGTGCAGGACATCCTCGACCAGGGGCTGCACGCCATCGCCATGAGCCGCTTTGCCGGCGTATGGGCGGGTATGAAAACCATCCAGGAAATCGTCGAGTCCAGCGCCACCGCGCACATCGACCCCGAGCGCGTGCAGATCGTGCTGCCCGAATTCGAAATGCCGCCCGGCGGTGTGCACATCCGCTGGCCCGACACCGCGCTCGAACAGGAAGCACGCCTGTTCGACTACAAGTGGTACGCGGCGCTGGCCTACATCCGCGCCAACAAACTCAACCACAACGTCATCGAAGGCCCTCAAGACCGCTTCGGCCTGATCGCCAGCGGCAAGGCTTACAACGACACCCGCCAGGCCCTGCTGGACCTGGGCCTGGACGACGCCACCTGCCAGCGTCTGGGCATCCGCCTGCACAAGGTCAATGTGGTGTGGCCGCTCGAAGCCGACTCGGTGCGGCACTTTGCCGAAGGCCTGGACGAAATCCTGGTGGTCGAGGAAAAACGCCAGGTCATCGAATACCAGCTCAAGGAAGAGCTCTACAACTGGCGCCCGGATGTGCGTCCCGATGTGGTGGGCAAATTCGACGACGTGGGTGGTGACCACAGCGGCGGCGAATGGTCCATGCCCAACCCCAGCGCCAACACCCTGCTGCGTGCGAACGCGGACCTCAGCCCGGCCATCATCGCGCGCGCCATCGCCAAACGGCTGAAGAAACTCGGCATCGATTCAGACACGACCGCACGCATCGATGCACACCTCGCGGTGCTCGACGCCAAGGAGCGTTCCATGCAGACGCTCACGCTGGGCGCGGCGGCCGACCGCACGCCCTGGTTCTGCTCGGGCTGCCCGCACAACACCAGCACCCGTGTGCCCGAAGGCTCACGCGCCATGGCCGGCATCGGCTGCCACTTCATGGCGCTGTGGATGGACCGCAGCACCGCCGGCTTCACGCAGATGGGCGGTGAAGGTGTGCCCTGGGTGGGCCAGCAGCCTTTCAGCCACACGCAGCACATGTTCGCCAACCTGGGCGACGGCACCTACTTCCACAGCGGCATCCTGGCGGTGCGCCAGAGCGTGGCCGCAGGCGTGAACATCACCTACAAGATCCTCTACAACGACGCCGTGGCAATGACCGGCGGCCAACGTGTCGGCGAGCGGCCCGAAGGCCATTCGGTTGTCCAGATCGCACAAAGCATGCGGGCCGAAGGCGCGCAGCGCATCGACGTGGTCACCGACGAACCCGAAAAATACCAAGGCGTCGCGCTGGCCCAAGGCGTGACGGTGCACCACCGCGACGAGCTCGACCGCATCCAGCGCGAGATGCGCGAGATCAAGGGCACCACCGTCATCATCTACGACCAGACCTGTGCC
>JACCDZ010743008.1_pt1 | contig 14145 bp, 9 predicted proteins | sample 7449551 | NCBI WGS metagenome assembly JACCDZ01 (sample SAMN15323452, study PRJNA562643) | freshwater metagenome | isolation source: river surface water | place: USA:Blue River Watershed | collected 2017-08-18
ATTTCTGGGGTGGGAAGGGTAAAAGTATCTGACCTGAATTCCACAGGGTAAAGATACTTTATTGAGGTTGAATCACCACTTTCCCCTTGAATTGAATCTCAAAATTTTGGCCGTCGTGGCTTCCTTCTATTAAATCATCCATCACTTCAACAATTTAATCGCTCGCTTAATTTGTTTTGCCGTATTGGACATGTCTTCTATTGCAAATATTATTCCCGCATTGAACATGGGGTGGTGATTGATTTTAAATCCACTATTCATGGGTGAAATTAATACGGGTGAAATCATGGCATCATTGAATCGATAACTTGCCCCTAATTGGAACTTAACGAATTTGGCAACATTTAAATCAATATTCAAGCCCGGTTCCAAGTAAAAATTGGTATATGTGACAACGTGATCGTAAGGTCCAAAGCAACCCCAATTTTCAACCATCGTTTCCGACTTTAAAATACCGCCATTTATGGGTATGCTCACGTTTACCAGTTTATGCGGAAAAAGTCGGTACTCTAGGTATAGTCCTCTTTGAGAAATGTTAAAATACTTGGTCACCTTGGAAATCATATAGTATTGTGGAACTTCGGTGAGGCTTTGTCCTCCATGCAAGCCAACTACCCATTTTTGATTGAAAATAATTCCGGCTTTCACATTTGAAAAAAAGGCAGGCTGACCCAATACCTCAGCGTACTGAATTTGCGGATTTACCAAAATTCCCCAAGATTTCACCTTTCCATGATCAATTAAAGTTGGATTTTCTGTTTGGGCTTGCGCCGATACAAAGGCCATCGCCATTAGGGACAATAAAATTGTTAGCTTTCTCATATTTTTTGGTTTTGTATCACACTATACCGTAGGCATTTCGCTGAAGTTGCTCTCAGAATATTTTTTTTCTCAGAGGAACTTTTTCCCATTTGCATGGGTATAATAAAGGGTATAATTTAACCGGCGGTAATCATATTCATGGATTTTAAGAACAATGAAATTCTCAAACCCTTATTAAAACGTTGCATCCGCAACGACCGTCGGGCGCAAAACGAGCTCTACAAAGGGGCTTTCCCGTATGCCATGAATATTGCCTTACGATACGCCAAAGATTTTAATGAGTCGCTCATCATTGTGAATGAAGCCTTTTTCAAAATCTTTCGATCTTTAGAAAAATACGATTTTGATCGCAGTTTCAATACTTGGCTCCGAACCATTGTAGTGAATACGGCAATCAATCATTTCAATAATCAAAAAAAGTTAAAAGAGTTTTTTTTGGAATTACCCAACGAAATCGAAGTGGAATCAACGCCAGAATCTTTTATTGAAGACCATGATGCCGAACATATTTTAGCTCATATTCAACAACTACCTTCCTCGTATCGTATGATTTTTTCGCTTTTTGCTATTGAGGGATATTCCCACAAAGAAATTGCTGAGGAATTGGGTATCACCGAGGGGGCATCAAAATCAGCGTATCACAAGGCTAAAATCAAATTAAAACAAGCGCTTTTAACCCATCGTATAACCCCTATCAAAAAAGTCAACCATGAATAATCCCAAGAATTTTGAAACTGAAATTCGCGAAAAACTTGATAACCACCGCGTGCATTATCAAGAATCGTATTGGAAAGCATACAACGAAACCTATCCTCAGCATTGGTATCAAAAAATCCATTTTTCTTGGAAATTACACGCCATTTTAGCCTACAGTTTATTGTCGTTTGCCTTGGGATATTTTTGCAACAGTACCGTTTACAAGAAGTCGTCCGTTGCTGCAACATCCAATGGCCAACTACCAAGTAAGACATCGAATACCGGCAGCAGTTTGAGTCAGTCATTGATATCCCCCGAGAAAAAAGGAGGCATCCAAAGTATGGCACCAACGTATATGGTTAATGGAAAAGAAATGGACCACCCACTACCCAATGGCAGCGAATATCTTGCCAAAGACTCGGTTTATGGCTTGAAAATCAGCAGCGATACCGCAAGTATATTAGCGGCGGTGCCCGCCACTTCAGATTCAAGCAGTTCAAAGATTGCCGCTGATTTGAACCCGGTTAACAAGGTTGCTGAAAGTTTAGACACTTCTGAAAGGAACAAAGATCCCGACACTTCCAAAATGAATCAAAAGAAAGGCGGTTGGCAATGGGGGATAGGTCTGACTACAGCTGTCTTTTTGCCCTATAAGCAAGGGGAAGTGATTTACAATTTGGGCATTCACGGAGGTATAGCGGCGCATTTAAAACGAAATCGTTGGTCACTGCAAACAGGCTTGCTTTACGGAGTGAATTACGTGGTAATTGACGATGTGAATAAGGCAGATATAAACGTTTCCCATGAGTTTTCGGGTTTTAAAAGTCTACCTTCCACTCCTGAAGATGTTCGCTTGGTGACGCAAACAATGGCGCCGCACATTGGCTTGGAATATGCCTTATGGAATAATTCGAAATTCGGTTTGGGTATTTCAGCAGGAATTTTAGGCATTCTGCCAATAGAACGCGAATTCATATACGATTACGTTGGTCAGAATCCAATAAGCGTCAGCGAGTCGCAGATTCGAATGGACCCATTCAAACTGATTCCGAATGCCGGATTTTTGTTTTGGTATCAGCTACGCAGCGATTGGCAGCTTCAACTGCAAACAACAGTACAACCCACGATGTTTGATTCACCCATTCACGAAAAGAACGCAGTAGCGCCATTTTCGATTCAATTGGGAATACGAAAATATTGGTAGGGATTTTGATTGTTGTAAGCTTCTCAAAAAGAGGCCATTTACGAATTTTATCTTCCCCATTCGGGGTCCACTCCCCAAATTGTTAAGGGCGTAGTTCAGTTGTTTCGGTAAAGGGGTGAGGGAGAGAGGGGTGGGGTAATCTGTACACCACGATTAAATTTATTCAATCCTATTTATTTTTTGGTAGGCTACAAATTTTCTACTATCAGCGTGTTTTATGAGAATATTTTCCACTATAGGTGGGTTTTTGGAAAATATTTTCCAAAACAAAACCCCAGATTTTTCTGCAAGAACCTCAAGAGAGATTTTGGTAGTTTCCTTGTGAATTAATTCAAGAAGGGATTTAGCAAAGGCAAGTTTAAAGGTAGCTGTATTACTACCAAAAAGTATAAGTGTTCTCCATATTGTTTATGCAGAATGGTCGGTATTTAAGTACTCGAAACTCATTCTTTTTCTTCTTTGCCAAGGAAATCAGCCCAACCTTTCCAGCCTTTGTTTTTGTATTTTTTTTCGAATTCATATGGAATTCTTGATTTGATTTCGGAGTCAGCATTTTTATAGAATTTGCGATAAGCATTTGTACTTTTAATATGGTTATCCCTTAAGATCGCTTTGAAGTCCTCAAATTCAATAAAATTCTTATCTCTCCTTTTAGGTTTATCGAACAATTCACTCCAACCCAGCCAACCTAAATTCTTATATGCATTATCAGGTCTTTTAGGTATTGATGAATCTATTTTATTAGTTTTAATATATTGGCGCCATTCTGTTTCCGTTTTAATAGCCAATTGTATAATGAAATTTTTAAATTGATTATAAGTAATAAAAATGCCGGATATTTGTTTACTACTTAATTGCCCGTTACCGAGCCAATCGCCCCAGTTTTTCCACTCCTTTGAGTATACCCTTTCTGGTGTCTTTGGAATACGGTTATCAAAAACTGCCGATTGAGTATAGTTACGCCATTCTTTGTTTGTTTTGATATTCAACCCATGAACTAGTTGACGGGCCTCATTAAATGATACAAACTTTTTATATCGGTTGTTAACTTTCCCCGTGCCGAGCCAATCCCCCAAATTTACATACTCTTCTTTATACTGATGCCCAGGATTCGATGGAATAAAAATAGGCCTATGTTTGTTGCTCCACTGAACCCATTCCTTGGAATTTTTTAGGTTAAATGTATGTACATAATCGCGGGCTTCTAAAAATGGCAAGAATTCTTTCTTTTGGTTTGAAAGATTATCAGTTCCTAACCAGTCCGCCCATGAAAACCAAGAATCTATATAAGTTTTATCTGGAGTTGTGGGTACATCAAAAGGCCGATTTTTAGATTTAGCAAATCCCCTCCATTCTTGATTATTTGATAATGCCAAACTTCTCACAAACTCCCTTGCCTCCTCAAATGGCCTCCAGCTCAATTTAGCCAACCGACTCCACGCTTGGAGTTCTATGCTTTCGAGTAAATCATCAGTTTGAATGGATTGTCCGATGATGTTGTCAAAGTCAAATTGTATCAGTGTGTCTTTGGTTTTTTGAGCATCTGTTTTTTGTTTCTCTCTGAAGTATTCAATGATACGCTCGTCATTGGCGGCCAATGCTCTTAGTGTTTGAAGGATTGCCTGGAAGTCTTCGCTTTCAATAATGCTCTCTTTGTCGTTGCTCTCGGCATAAACGGGCAATAGAATATAACCGAATTCTTTTCCTTTGCTTCGTCTTAATGCCCTTCCCACCGCCTGTACAATGTCAATGCTGCTTTTTCGTGGATCGGCAAATAACACGCAATCGATGTTGGGTACATCGACACCTTCAGTCAAACATTTGGCATTGGTGATGATGCTTTTATCCGATTGTGAAAATTCAGAAATGATTTTAGAACGCTGACTCGTTGGAATTGAACCTGTTACGTGGAATGCTTGTACTTGTTGGAAAGAAGGATATGCCTCATCAAATGCGGGTTGTAGTTGCTCGAAAAGTTTGGCTCTTTTAATACTTGAATGAAAGGTTACTGCGTGTTTGATGGGATATTTTTCCATCGCTTTTCTCAAGGCTACCAAAGAACTTAGGGTTCTAAAATCAATGTCTTTATCCCATCGAAGTCCTAAAGCTTTCACAAAATCATTTTGTTTGAGATATTCTTTGATTTCTGATTTCGTGATTACTAAAGTGAGAATTTTATAATCCGATAAAATTTCTTGACGGATTGCCTCTTTAAAGGAAAGTTGGTTGAAGGTTTCGCCGTAAACCGAAACATCATCCATGCTCAATACATTTTCAGAAGATCCTTTGTATCTGCGCTCCGTTGCAGTCATGAAAATTCGCTTTTTAATAGCTACATTTTCATCAAAGAGCAAAAAACTGAAGAGTTTATCGCTAGCACCAACTGTTTTATGGGATTCATCCATGATCCCCACATCAAAGTTAAAATCCAATTCCTTAACAGCTTCCCCTAAAACAAGACCACTTTGATAGGTGGTGAAAATCACCTTTTTTCTTGTGGTATCTGACTTCAGAAAATGGATGATTTTGGTTTTATCCGTAGTACAGGCAATACCCATATCTTGGGTGAATACTGCTACATCATCATTTTTACCTATCCCTTCATCAGAGCAAATGCAAAATGGGGCGATAGGATTTCCTTCAGCGAAAGATTCTTGGCAATAATCCTCTAAGGTTTGCTTTACCAATGCCAAACTTGGAACGGCAACTACAATGGAGTTTGCCTTGAGTTCTTTGCTTATCCAATATCCAGTAAGAGATTTTCCAGCACCACAAGGAAAGATCAATTTACCGCGTGATTCATTTTTAAAGTGTTTTTTGGCTTCTTGAATGGCTTCTTTTTGATGCGGTCTTGGACTCCGCGGAGTGATTTTTACGGGTTCTTTTTTATTAAATTGTTTAAAAAAAGATTCTGGTAATTGCGTCCAAGTATCAGAAAGAAGAAATCCAATGTTGTTTTGTCCTTTGTATAACTTGGCATAATCGTCTGCGGTAGTAGCTATCAAACAGAAATCTATATGGTTGGCTACTGCATTGCTCAATGCTAAGAAGGTTGAAATTTCTCTGTGAGAAATTCTCTTGGCATTATCTCCATGGTATTTACATTGAATCGCCCAATATTTCCCTTCAAAGGTCTCTGCAATCAGGTCAATTCCTTGATCTTGGCTTGGGATATTTAATTTTTCTAGAACTGAAAAAGGTACATCCTTCATTCGCCATACTTTGTTGAGGAGTGTTTTGTATTTCGGATTCCAGTTAAGGTAAGATTCAGTAAGTTGCTCAAAAAGTTCTCCTTTGGTGTGGTTGTCTGACGTTGAAAGAAATTCTTCTATCTGATTCCAATGGTAGAAATTTTGCATTTGTTCAAAAATACAAATTAAAAAAGAGTTGAAAAAACACCTGTTTAAATGTAAACTATACGTAAACCGCCCAAATTGAAAAAGCCCCAGATTTCTCTGAGGCTTTGTTGTTTTTGGGTGGAGAATACCGGAGTCGAACCGGTGACCTCTTGCATGCCATGCAAGCGCTCTAGCCAGCTGAGCTAATCCCCCAATCGGACTGCAAATATACGTCTTCTGTTTTATGTTTGTTTAATGGGATGAAAACTAGATAGCAGTATTCGGTGTTTTTTTGATCCAATTATTTCGAATTTCTATTAAGTATACTGATCAATAATTTCTTAACCGTTTCCATTTCGTCTGCTTGACTAGCTGCCACAAAAAGTGTTAAGCTTGCTAGAGCTTCATTACTAATAATGGTTTCACCGGTAGAATTAAACAAGATGCCGTTTCGTTCTAAAAACAGCAAGAAACATGCAGCAGCAATTCGCTTATTTCCATCTACAAATGCATGATTCTTTACCACTAAATAAAGTAACATGGCAGCCTTTTCTTCAATTGAAGGATACACGTCGCTTTCACCAAAGCCTTGTTTTATTAAATTTATAGCGCTGTCGAATCCACCATCTTTCTCTTTTCCAAACACATCAGAATTGAATTCTATTCGCATTTGATCAACCAATTCCATGTATTCTGCCATAGCAGGGTACTCCGCATTCGATGTATGATACCCTTTTGCGTCTAGTGACTCATGGTCATAATCATCGAGTAATTTCAATCCTACGCTAAACTGATGCAACCAAGCAAAGCTTTGATTATTTGCTGCTTGATCTTCAATGGCTCTGCTTAAAATTCTAATTCCATCGTGTAGTACTTTTATTTCCTTGTTTTTCTGCTCTAGTCGTTTCTCATTGATAGCAACCCCTTCAACGAGGTAGTCTTTCAATCTTTTGGTAGCCCATTGGCGGAATTGAGTTCCGCGAATTGATTTAACTCGGTATCCTACAGAAATTATAACATCTAGACTATAAAATATGACCGGTTTATCAGCATTAGTAATATGCATTTTTTGCATATTACTTTCTTTTGTCAATTCTCCTTCTTTGAATACATTAGCCAAATGCCTAGAAATAACAGACTGATCTCGAGCAAATAAAACAGATAATTGGTCCTGACTTAACCAAACAGTTTCTTTTGTAAACTGCACATTCAGCTCAATTCCATCAATGCTTTGAAATATTTCAATTTGATTCGTCATGATTTCGCCATCCAAATTAACCCCTTGAAACAAACTCTATCGTTACCTCTTGTTCAATGTCAGGGTGAAGGCTTTTGGATACCGGACAGCTATTCACAATGCGTGAAAGTCCCTCTTGGTTGAGGTCAGTGGCGTCTGCCCCCAGTTCTATGCGAAGGTCAATCTTGATCTTAGATATCATGCGCGGATTGCTTTGCATGATCTTGTAAGTGTCGGCCGATATAGTTGCAATGCTGAATTCCTTCAACTGCGCGTATATGCCCATGGTAGTGATGATGCACGTGGTCAGACTCAATGCACATAAATCGGTGGGCGAAAACGCCGATCCCTTGCCCTGGTTGTCCGTAGGCGCGTCAGTCAATATTTTAGTGCCGCTTTGCTCGTGCAGGTTCTCACATCTAAGTTCCCCCAAATAAGTAGTAATGAATTTTCCCATGATTTTGATTCAAAACTACGATATATCAGTAAAAATTCACTATCTTTGCACCGCAAATAACCACTTCACTTTTCGTTATTTGCCATGAGTCAAAATACATCCAAAATCATTCTCGAAGGACTCACATTTGATGATGTTCTTGTTATCCCCAGACATTCGCAAGTACTTCCACGCGATGTAGATACCAGCACCCAGTTTACCAAGAATCTTCGTTTGAATATTCCCATCGTAGCTGCTGCTATGGATACCGTAACCGAAAGCCGTTTGGCTATTGCCATGGCGCGAGAAGGCGGAATTGGAATCATCCACAAGAATTTGACCATTGCGCAACAAGCCGCCGAAGTGAAGAAGGTGAAGCGTTCAGAAAGCGGAATGATTCTCGATCCCGTAACTTTATATCCTGAAGCTACTTTGGCCGAAGCCGTTCAATTGATGAAGGAGCATAAAATTGGCGGTATTCCCGTGGTGAATGCCAAAAATCAATTGCAAGGCATCATCACCAATCGCGATCTTCGTTTCGAAAAAGACCTTTCTAAGAAAGTGTCTCAAGTGATGACCACCCAGAATCTCATCACCGCACCCCACGGTACCGATCTCAAAGGAGCGCAAGACATCCTCGAGAAACATAAAATTGAAAAATTGCCCATCGTTGATGAAAATCAAATTCTGCACGGGTTGATCACCTTCAAAGACATCCAAAAAGTAAAAAATTATCCCAAAGCAGTAAAAGACGCCCACGGCAGATTGCTCGTAGGAGCCGCAGTTGGCGTAACCCCCGATACCATGGATCGCGTTGATGCCCTAGTGAAAGCTGGCGTTGACGTGGTAGCCATTGACACCGCTCACGGACATTCGCAAGGGGTCATCAATCAAGTGCGCGAGGTCAAATCAAAATATCCTCAGTTGCAAATCATTGCCGGAAACATTGCCACCGGCGAAGCTGCAAAAGCCCTTGCCGAAGCCGGCGCAGACGCTGTCAAAGTGGGAGTGGGACCTGGTTCTATCTGCACCACGCGCATCATTGCCGGTATTGGAATGCCCCAGTTGACCGCGGTCATGGAAGCGGCCCAAGCCCTTGAAGGGACTGGCGTTCCCGTTATTGCAGACGGTGGAATTCGCTACTCCGGCGATATCGTGAAAGCCTTAGTGGCTGGCGCAAACACCATCATGGCGGGCGGTTTGTTCGCAGGTACCGAAGAATCTCCCGGCGAGACTTCTTTTTTCGATGGACGTAAAGTCAAGTCGTACCGCGGAATGGGTAGTATCGAGGCCATGAAAGACGGCTCCAAAGACCGTTATTTCCAAGACGCAGAAGACGAAGTTGCCAAACTCGTTCCCGAAGGAATTGTTGGCACCGTTGCTTATAAAGGACATTTATCTGAGGTAGTTTACCAATTGGTGGGCGGCATCCGCGCCGGAATGGGCTATTGCGGCGCCCCCAACATGACCGAACTCCAAAAATCAGGCTTCGTTCGCATCACCAACGCAGGCATGCGCGAAAGCCACCCCCACGACATCGCCATCACCCGCGAGGCACCGAATTATAGTCGATAGTCCATAGTCGATAGTCGATAGTCGATAGTCCATAGTCCATAGTCGGTGGTCCATAGTCCATGGTCCAAAGTCCAAAGTCCAAAGTCCAAAGTCCATAGACTACAGACTACAGACTACAGACTACAGACTACGGACCACCGACCACCGACCACAGACTACAGCCCACAGACTACGGACTACCGACCACAGACTACGGACCACCGACTACCGACCATCGACCACCGACTAAAGCCTAAACATCTTCTTCAATTATCAACTGCAGCATTTCGCGGGTAATTTGTTTCTCTTTTGAGACGCGATTGGCTTGATTTTCAAGAACCTTTTCGAAAGTATTTCGCACAAAACGACCGTTACCGAAGGTTTTGTCGCGGTTTTGGTAGGCATTTTCAAAATGGGCGGCCAGCTTTTCCTTTACGCCGGGACCTAAAAGGTACTGCGATTTTTTGCAGAGGGACTCGAATATTTCGAGCATTGATTTCGATTCGTAGTCGGCGAAGTCGATGTAGCGATTGATGCGCGACTTGAAGCCGGGGTTGGTTTCCAAAAAGTCTAGCATGTCTTGAGAATATCCCGCAAGAATGACCACCAACCGGCCGCGGTCGTCTTCCATGCGCTTGATCAAAGTGGCAACGGCTTCGTTTCCGTAGGAATCTTGTCCTTCGCCAACCAAGGCGTAGGCTTCGTCAATGAACAGAATGCCGTCAAGGGCTTCGTCAATGGTTTTGTTGGTTTTGATGGCAGTTTGCCCGGCGTATTCAGCAATCAGTCCGCTTCGGTCGGTTTCAACCAAATGTCCGCGTTGCAAAACACCCAAATGTTTGTAGATTTTAGCAACCATTCTCGCCACCGTGGTTTTTCCAGTTCCGGGGTTGCCGGTGAAGACCATGTGATAGGAGATGGGAGTGGTTTTGAGCCCCTGTTTTTCTCGTTCCAATTGGATTCTCACAAAGTTCACGAGCGTTTCAATTTCCTCTTTCACCGAATCTAGGGCAATCAGTCCGCGCAATTCAGTGAGCACTTCGTCGAGGGTTTCGTTGGATTTTTGTTCGTTGATTTTCAATGATTTATTTACTTTTTCGGGCAGTGGTTGATGAAGCAATTGGTAAATCTTCGCCAGCCTATCTTCTTCTGCCTTAGACGATTTTCCGTCTGATTTTGATACAATTACCCCAAATCGGTAGAGCGTTGCAGCATATTGATCGAAGAGTTTTGAGTCCATCAATTTCAACAAAGCGGGAAAGGCCAAATCTGAGAATACTTTTTCCTTGGGACTTTCATTGATGCTGAAATCAATTTTCATAGGATTTCCATTGGCGGTAAGCGCATTCAAGCTATCCATCACCCCTTTCAATGATAATTGGCTGAGCAGGGAATTGATTTCATGAACATCTTTATCAATGTACATTTCATGAGTATTGTTGATGAGGTTTTGCGAGGCCAATAGGGTGGTGATGCCTTCTATGGAATTCCCCCGAAATTCACCGCCTTTTACCAGTTGAGCCACCTTAATTATATCGTGGAGATAGCATGATTTGAATCCCTCTTCGTTGACTTTGCTTGCTTTGAATTGCTCTAAAATGGCCTCGTCGGTTCGAAGAGTGTCCCAAAGTTGAACCAATTCTTGGTTGGTTTCTTTGAGCATATTTAATATTTCTTGGGATATATATTCTTTGACGTTCACATAAGACGTCGGCGAAACACTGTGATATTGAGTCGAATCGGTTTCTGTTTGTTGGATGCTTTTATTGTGCTCCTTATTAAAAGAATCCTCAGATGAAAACAGCAAAATCAGAAAATCAATCCCCAGAAATAAGGCATAGAATGCCAAAACAGTAGGGACTTTCCAACCCAAAATAAGGGTAGCAATGTATATGACTGCAACCAATGGTTGCCCAAGGTAAAATCGGTGTCCGCCAATAAATCCAGTAAGTAATGCCAAAATAACGGCAACATTTTTACTCTTTTTCATTCAATTGCAAAATACAACATTTACCTTTGAACGTATGTTTAAACGCATAAGTTTTGCATTAATTGCCATTTCTATTTTGTCGGCATGCGGGTCCCCCAAGAACCAAACCGCACCCGGATTGACCCCGTCAAAGACAGGTTTAACTACTTTTCGATTAGCGTTTTACAACCTTGAAAACCTATTTGACACCATTGATGGCCCCAACGATGATTCTGAATATCTTCCCACCTCAGAAAAGCCTTGGAACACCCAACGTTATCAAAGCAAATTGAAAAATATGGCTCGGGTCATCGATTCCATTCAACCTCAAATTTTGGGTGTTTGTGAAATTGAAAACCAAAGAGTCTTGATAGATTTAATCAAAACATCCACATGGTTAACCAAAATCAAAGCGGATGTGGTGCATTTCGAATCCCCAGATAAACGCGGAATAGACGTGGCGGTGATCAAGTCATCGCAATGGATGCTTTCGGCGTCTGACACACTTTGGGTATCTACCGGCAACCCCGAGAAACCGACTCGACACATATTGATGGCGACTTTGAAAAATGGCAAATCGGAGGTATCCGTTTTTGTGAATCATTGGCCGTCCAGAAGCGGAGGTGAGCAGTCGAGCAGACCTCTCAGATTCAATGCTGCTAAAACTCTGAGAGATTACATCGATGCACGTCCCAACATGAAAAATTGGGTGGCCGTTGGCGATTTCAACGACAATCCCGAAGACTCAAGCATGCGCTACATACTTGGCGCTTCTGACGAGCAGGCAAACAAGATTAACCTTGCTTTCCTTCATCGTTTGGGCCAACCCGAAACCGGTACTCTCAAGTACAACGGTCGTTGGGACATGTTTGATCAAATCATTGTGAGTCGTTCATTGTACCATTTGGGCCCAGAAAATCCCATCCCACAAATTCAAATATTCAACCGCTCGTGGCTTCTCCAACAAGATGGAAAATTTCAGGGCTACCCCTTGCGCACCTTCGGCGGCCGCACCTACTTAAACGGCTATTCAGACCATTTACCTGTTTTTGTTGATTTTAGTTGGTAGCGGGAAGCGGGTAGCGGGTAGCGGGTATCAGGCTTCAGGTAGCGGGTGCCGGGTGCCGGACTACGGACTACGGACTACGGACCACGGACTACGGACCACGGACTGCGGACCACGGACTACGGACTTCGGACCACGGACTACATTGTTGAAAACTCACCTCCTTTTGTTTTTAACTACCAACAACATTTAGCTAATTTTGCATCCCGTAACTACACATTTCATGAGTCAAACTAAGTTCATTTTTGTTACGGGCGGGGTAACATCTTCCCTCGGAAAAGGCATCATTGCTGCATCACTTGCCAAACTTCTTCAAGCCCGTGGCTATCGCGCTACCATCCAAAAGTTTGATCCATACATCAACGTTGATCCGGGTACATTGAATCCCTACGAACACGGAGAATGTTACGTTACCGAAGACGGTGCGGAGACCGATCTTGACCTTGGACATTACGAGAGATTTTTAAATGTCCCTACAAGCCAAGCGAACAACGTTACTACCGGAAGAGTGTATCTGACCGTCATTGAAAACGAACGCAAAGGCGCTTATCTGGGTAAAACCGTACAAGTAATTCCCCATATCACCGATGAAATCAAACGAAGAATGAAATTGTTGGGCGAATCGGGGGAATTTGACATCGTGATCACCGAAATTGGTGGTACCGTTGGAGATATTGAGTCGCTACCATACATAGAATCTATGCGACAATTGATCTGGGAGCTTGGGGAATCTAACGCCTGCGTGGTGCATTTGACCTTGGTTCCATTCCTAAAAGCCGCAGGTGAATTGAAAACCAAACCCACTCAGCACTCAGTGAAAAGTTTGTTGGAATTGGGCGTTCAACCCGATGTGTTGGTTTTGAGAACGGAGCAGTCTTTGGGAGCAGATTTGAAAAAGAAGTTGGCTTTATTCTGCAACGTTCAAGGAAATGCAGTAATCGAAGCTCGTGATTTGAGTACCATTTATGAGGTTCCTATGGCCATGCTTAAGGAAAAACTCGATAAAGTTGTCCTCAATAAACTGAAATTAAAGTCCACACAAGAACCAGAATTGAGCCAATGGTCTAACTTTTTATTCCGTTTGGAACATCCCAAGTCGGAAGTAAAAATCGCTTTGGTAGGTAAGTATGTGGAACTTCCCGATGCCTATAAATCCATCAACGAGTCGTTCATCCATGCTGGAGCAGCGAACGAGTGCGAAGTGAAAGTGACCTACATTCATTCAGAATTTCTAACCGAAGAGAATGTGGCATCTAAACTTTCAGGATATCAAGGGATATTAGTCGCTCCTGGATTCGGAAACCGCGGCATTGAAGGAAAAGTGTTGGCCGTAAAATACGCCCGTGAAAATAAGGTTCCATTCTTTGGGATTTGTTTGGGGATGCAAATAAGCGTCATCGAGTTTGCCCGTAATATGGCAGGAATATCGGATGCACATTCATCGGAAATGTCTGATACCCCAAATGCGGTTATTGACCTGATGGAAGAGCAAAAGAAGATCACCAATTACGGTGGAACCATGCGTTTGGGCGCCTACGATTGTGAATTGATCAAGGGAAGCCACGCTGCAAAAGCCTACGGTAAAACCAAGATTTCCGAAAGACACAGACACCGTTACGAGTTCAACAACAACTTCAAAGACGCCATTCAAAATGCCGGCATGAAAATCACCGGTACCAATCCTCAAACCGGTTTAGCTGAAGTGGTAGAGGCCGAAAACCACCCATGGTTTGTGGGCGTACAATTTCACCCCGAACTAAAAAGCACCGTTGAAAATCCGCACCCATTGTTTGTTGCCTTTGTAGCAGCGGCAATGAAGAACG
>JACCDZ010760748.1_pt1 | contig 14137 bp, 10 predicted proteins | sample 7449551 | NCBI WGS metagenome assembly JACCDZ01 (sample SAMN15323452, study PRJNA562643) | freshwater metagenome | isolation source: river surface water | place: USA:Blue River Watershed | collected 2017-08-18
ACTTGTCCTTATATCTCCACACGCTGGACAATACTTAGGACCACCTTTTCTTCCCATCACTACTTTCGCAATGATGCCAGTTAGGCTCTGTATAAGGCTTGTTTTTTAACGTCTCCTTACGAACGCTATTTTTACATCTTCTCGGATGAAGCAGTTTATAGTCTCTTTTTATTATACTCAGGACTTACTCACTCTTTCATTCTTTCACTTACCACATACTTTCATCCATCAATTTTTGCAGAATACCTAGGTTCATATTTTATCTAACCCACATCGTGGGTTGATAAATAACCAATAGGTCCGCACCGTTCCTCTTTATTTTAACGTAAATTAAATATATAAAAAATATAAATATACGAATAAAATAATATTCTTTTTATTTAACGTAAACTAAATATATAGAAAAATTAAAAATATTAAAAATTAAAAATATTAAAAATTTAAAAATATTTTAATATTTAGATATATTATAAGAAACATTTTTTTACAAAAATGATAAAATTAAACAAAAAATACTTTAACAAAAAGTACGTCGCCACACTTCTCGTTTTCGTTTTAATTATATTTTTAATATATTATTATATTAACTCACAAAAATATGTTAACGAACATTTTACTTTTTCACAACGTATTACTACACCATTAACTCCGTGCAAAACACGATTTATTATTAAAATAAATAATGGTAATAATGTAGGAGTTACTATAAGCTCTTTCTCTTTTAGTCCAACTAAAAATGATGTTGAAGAAAAAATTATTAAACAATATACTTTAAATGAAGGTAGCGAAACAATTAGTGATTTAGTAACATCTTCTACTATTGGTTATGTCATTAATATTGATAATACAGCTAACAAAAAGAAAGATTGCGATGTTACAATTACACCTTATTGCAAAGATAGTGATTATACAACTTCGGGAACTAATTGTAACACCAATTTCGGAATTGTAGGAATTAAAAATTTTGAAAATAATCATAGATATCATGAACCAATGTCTAACACAATTGTTAAAAATACTGATTATACTTATTTAAATACATCTTATAAAGCTTTTAATATTACTGTTAATAAAAAACAAAAAGGTAAAGCTTGTTTTATTATTAAATCATTAAATAATAGCGAAGAAGAAGAAAGTAATATTGAATCATATACTGGTTATAATAGTAACACAACATATTCTACTTATTAATCAGAATCTGATAAAATATTTTCACTATCTTCACTATCACTATTTGTTTGGTCTTCTAACCATTCTATAAAATCTTTCAATAAATTATTTTTTGAAAAATTACTTTTTTCATCTAAATTATGATACCATTCTATTATAATTTTATCACTTAAAATTTTCTCATTATACAATAAATGAAATATATATCTTATACTATTTATATTTAATTTATCATTCTTTTCAAACAGATTTACATAAAAATCTATTATATATTTTTTTGATTCATTGTTTATAGATAAATATAACATATGCTTTTTATATAATTTTATATGCTTATAATAATTATTTACAAATGTTTTCATATCACTTATATCCACATTTTTTATACTTATTTCAAATAATATATTTAAAATATTTTTTATAAATTCTTCATCATTTATATCTTTTATTTTTCTCATTAACCTTATATATTTTAATGTTATATTATTATCATTTATACTATTAAATTCATCTTTTGATATATAATTTTTAACATTTTTATTTTTATCTTTTTTTTCTATTACTATTTTTATATTTTCTTTCATCTTTACTTTTTAAAATTATTTTTTAATCTTATTTTTACTTTATTTATTTTATTTATTTCATTTTTTTATATAATTTATAAAAATATTTTTTTTATAAATTATATTTTTTATATAATAGTAATAAATATGAATTTTCAAAATCATAATATTCAAAATCATAATATTCAACAAGATATATTAAATAGTTCTAAAAAATTAAATAATAAAGAAATAAATAATCATGAAAATATATCCTTAAATTTATCTGCTTTTTCCATTTTATTTAATTTTCTTAAAAAACATTGGAAAATGTTAACTATTTATATTATTGTAACTTTACTCGCTTATCCCTTGGAAGCTGTCATTTTACCATTCTTTTATTCACAATTCTTCGATAAAATTAAAAGTGATAAGCGCACACAAACTTTTATTAAATACTTTTTAATTTTAACAACTATTCTTATTATTACCTATTCTAGTGCTTCCCTTCAACATTACTATGAAGCTCAATTATTACCCGAAATTAATGCTCATTATATCGATTTTATTTATTCAAATTTAATTAAAAAATATAAAAATGAGTATGCCGATTTAGATATGGGGTCAATTCTTGGAAAAATGACATCTATACCAACTATTATACGAGAATTAACTAGCGATATTACATCATGGCTTATGCCACGTGTTTTAGCAATTATTGTTATTAATATTTACTTTTTCAGTATTCATTGGAAACTTGGTTTAGTTTCACTTATACTTATTGGAATTTTTATTATTGTTAATATGAATACATTTAATAAATGCGTTTATTATGCAACTAATCGCCAACAAGTTCTTGAACACAAAAATAGTGAAACAAACGATAAACTTAATAATTTATATTCCATTTATAGTTCAGGAGATATAGACCACGAAATTGAATCATATCAAAGTAATACACTCAAAGTTAAAAAAATGCATCGCAATGCTCTTCATTGCGTTAACAATAATAAAATTATTAATATCATTTTCTTAATTGCACTTTTCGTTATTATTAACGCTTATATTACATTCTTATATAAATCTGGAGAATTATCATACAATATGCTTGTTGCTTTATTCATTACCGTTATTTATTACATTCCGTGCTTCTATAATGTTTCCGAATCAATACCTGATGTTACACATTATTTAGGTGTATTAAATAATTATAATTCTTTCTTAAGTGATTTAGAAAAAGTTGATAAAGAAGATAAAAATGATAATCGACCTGATATCGAAATAACTAAAGGCACCATTAAAATTAATAAATTATACTTCGATTACAACGGCACTCGTCCATTATTCAAAAATATTGATTTAAATATTAACGGCGGAGACCACGTTGCATTTGTAGGTGAAAGCGGTAACGGAAAATCTACTCTTATCAAACTTATTATGGGATATTATCATGTTGATGATGGAATGATATATATTGATAATCAAGATATTAATAAAATTAATATTGAAAGTTTACGAAAAGAAATATCTTTTGTAAACCAAAATAGCAAACTTTTTAATTCTTCCATTTATGATAACATTTCTTACGGAAATGGTTTGAGTCATAATGAAATCGATTCAATGATTCAAAAAATGGGAGTTGGTCGCGTTTTTACTGGACTTCGTGATGGATTAAATAGTAACGCTGGTATTAACGGTGACCAACTTTCCGGTGGCCAAAAACAAATGGTTCATATACTTCGTGCAATGGCTAAGAAAAATAAAATAGTTATTATGGATGAACCCACTGCCGCAATTGATGTTAATAATCGCGAATTTGTTATCAAAGCTATTAAAGAAATGAGCAAAGGAAAAACTTTATTACTCATTACTCACGACCAAGCTTTACTTAAAGCTTGTAATCGTGTTGTTCGCATTTCCAATGGAAAAATTATTAGTGATAAAAGCTACTAAGAAGGGAACCAAGGGTTCCCTTCGACCCTCCTGTTTATTATAGATTTTGTTTTATTAAAAAGATTTTTATATAAAAAATTATTTTATATAAAAAATTATTTTATATAAATTGTTTTCCCGAGCAATGTTTCTACACATTTTCATAAAAAAAAGATTTTTAAGAATTAAAAAATATGATTTATATATTTGCTTAGAAACATTGCTCGGGAAAACAATTTTATCTACATATTTTCTCTACATATATTTAATTAAAATAAATATGGTGCAATTTACCGACTTTGGAGAAATTTCTCATACACCATAAGGCGTAAAACACCTTTTATTTATGCTCTATTATTATATGCAATGACTTATAACAATCTAATCGCAATTCATTATATACATTTTTATACTCATTTTCACTATATAATTCACACAATTCTTTACATATTTTATTATATACTTCTTCATATTTATTTAATATATAACTTTTATCTTTGTTTATATAATCATAATGAATTACTTCATATACTATATTATTCCATTCTTCTTTTAATATTTCCTTTTTATTCTTTTTACTCAAAAAAATATGATTATAACCTATTACTTCCATTTTTTATATAAATATTTTTATATAAATATTTTTATATAAATCTTTTTATATTATTTTTATTTTACTTTTTCATTTTTTTTTATTTTAGTTTACTTTTTTTATTTTAGTTTACTTTTTTTATTTTTACTTTTATTTATAATTAGTCTCTTTATTAAAAAATAATTATGAAACATTACATTTTTATATTACCAAATATTTATGACCACATTTCAGGAGTTTCTAATAAATATACTTCTTTTATTTCATATTTATCTCAAAATTTAGGACAAAATAAATTAACATTATGTAATATTTCTAAAAATATAGATTCTATTAAAAATAATAAACATATAAATATACATAATTGCTCTTCTTTTACTTTACCTTTTTATAATTCTATTTCTGTACCCATTCTTTCTCAATCTCATTTACAAAATATTATTCATAAAGAATACACTAATATACTCATCTTTAATAGCGAATTTATTTGGCTACATCATATACTCATTTCTTTAAAAGAAAAAAATAAAGATAAAGTACACCTCATACCTACCATTCATACTGATATAGACTTTTATTTAAATAAATATTTACCATACTCCGTTTCTAACTTTATTATTTCTAAAGATTATAATCTTTCTTCCTTTATTGATAATAAATTAAATGAAAATGTTTTTGATAAAATTTTAGTTACCGGAAATATATTAGAAGAAAAATATATTAATCTTGTTGGAAATGAAAGAGTTTTAAATGTTAACGAAATTAATTATGATGCTTTTATTCCATTTTATCGTTCTGTGCTATATAGACGCAACTACATTCATAGTAATGGAAATTTTATTAATATTATTTATACTGGACGCATTTCTGTTGAAAAAAATATACTTTTCAATTTTGAATTAATCGATTTTCTTGTGCAATTTTATTTAAATAATGATTATTCTAAAATTAATTTTCATATTATTGGTTCTGGTCCTTATAACGATGAATTAAAAACAATTTGTAATAAACGTTTTCAAAATCTTCTTTTAAGAACAACTTTTTATGGTTCTAAAAATAGTAGTTGGATTGGCGAATTTTATAAATCTATATTTAATCCCATTTTTCTTTTTTCATCACTTTCGGAAACTTTCGGTAAAACCGGTGTTGAAGCAATGATTACTGGTATTCCATTATTTAATATAGAATCAAATATTTCTAAAAAAATATTTAATAATGAAGGAAAATTAAATACTTTCCTTTTTAAAGATAAAATGGATTTTGTTAAAAAATTTGATTTATATATGAATATGAATGTAAATGATTTAAAAAATTTAGATAAAGAAATGAATAATTTTGTTAAAAAATATGACCAACATATTATTTTTAAAAAATGGAAAGATTTTCTATAAAAAATAATTTTAGTATATAGATTAAATATAATTTTTATTTTTATTTTTATTTTTATTTTTATTTTATTTTTATTTATAAAAAAATGAATCAAAATAATATATTACAAATAATTGCACAAAAAAATAATTTTTATCATCCAATACTATCCAAATATAATAAAACACTTTCAATTGGTTCAACTTGCTTTATTAAAAAATTTATGTTAAGTATTGGTATTAACCAAGAAACCGAATACTTTGATTATATTGGAACTCCCGTTTGGGCTATGACTGATTTAATTCAAAATAATAAATTAGATAAAATTTTTAATTACAATGATTACAAAAATATTAAAATACTTAATGATAAAGAAGATAGTTATAACATTACACATATTCCATACTTTTTGATTTTTAAACACGATTTTACTCAAACTCATAAAAAAATAACTCAACCACTTTCTTTTGTTCAATTTAATGATTTCAAAGCTAAATATACTCGTCGTGCACTCCGCTTTTATGATTTATTAAATAATAGCTCTTCTATTCTATTCATTCGATATGAACAATACAAAAATTATATTATACATGATATGTATAAAGATAAATATGAAAAAGATGAATTAACTCAATTACGCGAATTTTCAATAATGCTTAAAGAAAAATATCCAAATTTAACCTTTAATATAATCTTCTTTTATTCAAATATTGAAAATTCTTTTTATGATAATATACACAATATTTTGATATTAAAAAATAATAAAATATTAACTTATGAAAATTGTCACGAAAAATTACACGAAATATGTGTTGAAAATATTGAATTGTTAAATAAATATTTATAATAAAAAAAGGAAATATAGTTTCATTTATTTTTATATAAAAAGTTATATTAAAGAACTTTATTACTATTAAATATATTAAATATATTAAATATATTAAATATAATTTATATTATTTTATATAAAAATAAAGTAAATATGAGTATATGTATTCAATGTAAATGCGAAAAAATTGATACTTCTGATACTGGTACTAATTACGAAGGTTTTACATACAATAAAGTAAAATGCATGAGTTGTAAATCATATGTTTATTGCAAATGGTGTTATGAAAATTTATATTTTAATGGTATTGCTTATATGGAACATATATATTGTTACAAATGTTCATCACGATATTGCGAATATGAAGATTTACCTAAATTTAGTGGTACTTGTACTGTTTATAGAAAATGTGATTATAAAAATGAATCAAATGAAAAATGTAGTATTGATTTATTTAAATGTAAAGGCTCTTTTCTTGATAATTTACCACACGGTATTATACAAATTTATGATAATTATTCAGGACATCAAAAATTTCATAGAATTAAATTTAAATTTGAAGCTTACATTAATGAAAATAATAAAACACAATTTTTAAAATGTAAAAATAATTTATATAATTATTATCATTTACAAAATATTATTACAAATGGATTTTATAAACATTATTCTTCAAATCAAATTTATTTAGAAGGAACTCGCATTAACGGTCTTTTTACTGGTTTACTTCATATTTATGGTAATTATAATTATTTTACACCAGAAACATTGAAAATACATAAAATAAATGATGATGATATATATTTTCAAGAAAATCCATATTTAAGCAATATTGATGGTTATGATAAAACAGATTTTAGACTTTGTAAATGCATTTTAAATATGAAAATTATAAATTATCCAATGAGTATTGGTTGGAAAAAACTTGATTATTATACAAAACATTTAATGAATACTAGAAATGATTCATACTTACATCCACGTTATGAAACATTTGATGAACGCTCTATTATGCAATATCTTTATCACGATTATGTTAATGAACGTTATTGTGTTAGTATTCCAATTGGAGATTTTATTGTTTATTCCGAAGATTATATTCCATTATATAAAGCTTTTTGTACTACAATGATTGAAGACGGTTTTGAAGTACCTATTTATGATAAATTATTATATGAATTTAATAAAAATGATCATCATATTTATAAAAGAATTAGTCTTAAAAATGGTGTAAATCACGGAACATCTTTTACATATACTGGAAGTGACTTAATTTTTTGTAATTATAAAAATGGACTTTTAGATGGAAATTATTATAAATGTCATATACGTTATGATACTCTTGAAAAACTTATTTTTAATTACGCAAATGTGATTTCTTTTCAAAATAAAAAACCTGATTATAATGGATATTTTAGTTATGATAAATATTATCCTAAAGATGAAGATTATAGTGTACTTTCTATTGTAAAAGATGCTGAAAAAACATTTGAAGCTGAAACAAATATTGAATATAAAAAAACATTAATTAAAAAATATATTTTTGATAAAAAATATGAATTATATGAAAAGATTTTTGAAGTTATGAATGTAGATAATTTTAAAAATTATTTCTTAAAAAATAATAATTCTATTACAATTGAATGTACATATAAAGATGGAAAAGTTATTGGGTTTTATAATCAATATACTATAGATTATTCTTCAAAAATAATTCGTAAAAGTTGTTTTTATAATAATGAAGGTTTATTAGATGGTACTTATACAGAATTTAACCACGATGGATTAATGACTGTTTCTAGAAAATATAAAAATGGAGTTATAATTGATGATGAATATACTTATTATTATATAATTAATGAAAAAAATAAAAATTCATATGACCCTAATAAAAAATATATAAGATGCATTGAAACTCATAATCATTATAATCAAAATGGTAAAAAAGACGGTCTTTGTGAATCATACTTTATGCTAAAATATGAAGATTTAAAACATTCTGTTGATGCTGATTATTCTAACGAAGTTGATGATACAGATATGGAAAATATTATTTATGAAAATGAACACGGAGATTATTCTGAATGCGAATATACTGGAAAATTAAAAAGCAGATCAACGTATGAAAATGATATTTTAATTGAATATATGGAATGTTATGACCATTTACCAATACGCACAAATATTATTAAAGAATTAATTGTTAGAAAAGAATTAAATGATGAAAATATTGATATTGATTTACATAGTTATATTTCTTATATTGGAGAAGGAGAATTAAATGAAAATGATGAAAATATTATTAAATATGTATATGAAAAAATAAGATATTATCAAAATAATGAAATAGAAGATAAAAGATATACTAAAAATCCATTTACAAGTAGTCATATTGGAAATAGAGTAAATTATTTTTCAAACGGAAAGAAATACTTTAGCGGAGCTGAAAAATATGAATATAATAAAGATACTAAAAAAATAGATTATAAAAATATTGGGAAACATTATTATTTTCACGATAATGCTAAAAATAGTATTAAAGAAGAAATATTATATGATGTAGATGGAAGTAAAGTGTATGAAAAAAGATTTAATAAATCTGGAAAAGAAACAAATTAAGTTTTTGGGATTTATTTTAAGATTAGATTTGTTAATATTATTTAATTAAATAATATTATAAATTGTTTTTTGATTTTAATTTTGTTTAATAATCATCTTTAAGTTCTTTATAACGTTCTTTTGTTGAAATATAATCTTCAATATTATATGGCATTGGTGGTGGTAATTTTTTAGTATTTAGTTTTTTCTTTTTAAATATTTCTTGAATATCTTCTTCATAATTATTTACTATACCAATTGTTGTTTGTATACATTCATCACGAGTTCTCATATTTTGAGGTATATCAGAATCATATATAAATCTTTTTTCTTTTATATCATATTTTTTAAATATAGTATCATATTTATATTTATTTAAATTAATTCTATAATAATCTTTTATATGATTTAGGTTGTGTTGTTTTTCTTCATCTTGTAAATTTACTATTTTATTAGCAGCACGTCCCATTTTTTCAAGTAATACATATACAGCTTTATCATTTGGTAAAACCGATAAATTATTTTTTGTAAAAAAAATTGCATTATTATTGTCAAAATAAATATTTTTATTTTCATCATTTTCTAATATTAAATTTAACATATTATCATATAAATAAAAATCTTTATAATTTAATTTATTTAAATCTATATGATCAATATTATAACCTTCTAACATAAAATCTCTTAATTTTAATTGATATTTACCAAAATCGTTATAATTATTATTTTGAACATTATTATTTTGAATATTATTATTATTATTTATAATAATTTGATTATTTTTTTCTTCTTCTACTTTCTTTTCTTCTTCACATTTTTTAATATATTCATTAAATATTTTTTTTTTTAAACATAATTTTTCGTTTTGTAAATGATTTATTAAACTATCTTTTTTTTTATATATTGTACCACATTTAACACATTTATACATTTTTCTATTATTGTTCTCAATAATTATATAATTATCATTAATGTCATTATCATTAATGTCATTATTATATTTATCTATTTGTAAATCTTTAATTATAAAATTATCTATATCATCTATATTATTTATATCATCATTATATTTATTTATTATTTGTATTAAAACACTTTCTGGATAAAATTTTAATTTTTTATTTGTATAAAATCTCTTTTTTAAAGATAACATTTTATATTCTTCAATATTATAATTATTTGTATTGCAATATTTCATATCACATATATTTTTTCTATCATAGTGATTTACCATATCACTCTTTAAAAAACACGTATATAAACACCGATGACATACCAAAAATGAGTTATCTTTAGTAAATTTCATTTATTATATTTTTATGTATTTTATATATATTCTATATATATAAAATTCTTTTTATATTCACTAAAAACGGAATTTCCGCTTTTTCCGGTTTTTTCTCATTTTCCGCTTTTTCCACAAAAAAACGGAATTCATTTTTTTACAAAATTAATTCCAAAAAATAAAAAACTTTTTATATTTTTAAAAATCCATTTTATTTTCAGAACTTATTTTAGAAATTTTTCAATTCCGTTTTTTTGTGGAAAAAGCGGAAAATGAGAAAAAAGGGAAAAAACCGGAAAAAGCGGAAATTCCGTTTTTTTATTTTAATATTTTAATTTAATATTTTTAATTTAATAATGATTTCATAAATTCATCCATATTCATTGTTCCCATTGAACTATTACATGATTGACATATTGGTCTTAAATTTTCTATACTAATATTTCCACCATCATAATGAGATATAATATGACCACAAGTAAAATTTAATTGGTCAATTTCTGATAAATTACAACATAAACATTTTGTTGCACCAATATATTTACCAATATATTTATCCCATACTTGTCTTTTTAATGTAATTGAAATATTTTTTTTTAGTTTTTTTTTATTATTATTTATTTCAATAATATTATTTTTATTATTGTTAAAAATAATACTTTGAATATTATTTTCAATATTATTATCAATATTATATTTAATTATATTTTTATATAATACATCTTCTTCAATTATATCATTTAATATATGATTTAATTTCTCTATTGTATTTGTATATATATTCGTAATTTCACTATTAAATGTTTCTTTAATATTATTATTTAAAATTTTATTATCAACTTCATAATCTATTATATTTTCTGAAATATCATCTAAATTCATTTCTTCTACTTTATTTGTATCATTTATCATATTTCTTGCTTTTATTACTTCTTCATTTTTATTTGTTTGTTCTATAATTCTTTCATTTACATTTTGAAGTATTTCATTAATATTTTTTTTTCTTTTACATAATTCTTCATTATTATAATGATCAAGTAAACTACTTTTTTTTTTATAATGTGTTTTACATAAAAAGCATTGATACCTTTGTTTACCATCTATCATTATAATACATTCATCTATATTTTTAGGTATTTTTAGATTTTCTATTTTATTATGAATTTTATTATCATTTTCATTTTTAATATCTGATAAATAATATATTATATTTAATTTTTGATTATAATTATTTACTAAAATAATTTTTTGAGATATATCTAAATTATTTGGACAAATATTATTATAAAAATAATAACGTTTTAATAAAGATTGTTCTTTAATTTCTTCATTTGATAATAAACAATAATACGATTCTTTACAAGGTTCTTTTTTATCTAAATGTCTTTGTAAATCACTTTTTAAGAAAAAAGGATGCAAACAATTATGACATAAATAGCAAGAATTATTTTTATTATAATTCATTTTAATTAAATATAATTTTTATATATTTATATGTAATTTTTCCTTTATATCTTTTTTTATGTAAATAAAAATATATGTTTTATATAAATTATTTAATTTTATATAAAATATATTTTTTAATAATACTTATTCAATATATGATTTATTTTCCATATAAAAAATTCTTTTTTACTATTTTTAGATTTAATAATATTTATTTTTTATAATATTTATTTTATATAAAATATATTTAACTATCATCAGAAGTATCTGATACATCATCAGAAGTATCTGATACATCATCAGAAGTATCTGATATATCATCAGAATTATCAGAAGTATTATCTGAACTATCATTTGAACTATTATCAGAACTATTTGATGACTTTCGTTTTTCTACAAATTCTTTTAGAATTTCACGAGATTCATCATTATCTTTAATAGATGCATATCTAATATATATGGTATATTTACTATTAGTAGGATCATTTAGATCATCATATGCAATAAAGATACGTGAAGCATAATTTAGTTTATCTTTAGTTAAAAAAAGTAAAGAGTGCCAAGTTTTAATTCCACTAATTTCTTTTTCAAATTTACTTTTTGAATAGGGTATTTTTTCTTTTGTTAATGAACAAATATATTTACCAGTATTATCTTTTGTGGGTTTTGATTTTTCTGGTAAAGTTTTGTTTCCAGATTGTTTACAATAGAATTTTTCTGCACATTCCCACATCATTTTTGACATATATGTACCTAAACTTTCATCTACATTTAATGTAAACCAATCAGATTTATCAACAATTGTGTTAAGTCTTTCTTTAAGAATTTGTGATTTGGTTTTCTCTATTTCTTTAATATCACGAGTTTCATTTAATGTACACGTTTTACCAGAATATTCTGAAATTAATTTTTCAATATATTTTTCATAATCAAGACAAATATCAAAAACAGATCTTCTTAAAGAGATAAAATTTGTTTTTTTTATTTTTTCTTTACTTTCTGGTTTCCAAGAAACATAATTAAATAAAAATCTACATAATTGGTATAAATCTTCATCTTTAAAATGATTATGTGCCATTACAATACTATCAAAATTACCAAGTGTTTCGTTTACTAATGTAACACTCATACCAACACATACATAACCAGTAATAAAAGTTGGTTTATCCAAATAATCACTAATAAGTGTTTGAATAACAAAAGATGGTTCTAATAGCAGTTTAGCGTGAGAAGAATTTAATGGTTTTATTTCTTTATTTGTTTTAATAATTTTCATTACATAATCATTGTCTATATTTAGCATACGTAATAATTGAATACCATTACCATTAATCACAATTACATTTGCATCATTGTAATGATTTAATATAATTTTTGCGGTTTGATAATGTGTAAATTTACGTAAATATGCTGGTATAAAATGATAACTAAATTGAGATGGTTTAATTAGTTTTGGAATTTCATTTGAAAATACATATTCTAAATAACTAAAAAAAAACAATTCGTTTCCCATACTAAAAGGAAAATTTTGTCCATACCATCTTTTAGGTACATTTGTTTGATTTTGTTCAAATTGAGATATTTCAATAATATCTTGTGGAATATTTAATTCACAATTATTTATATACTCTTTATATAAATTATCAATATTTACTTTATTTTCAATAATATTTGGAATACAATCAATTACACCAAAATATTCTTTTGATCTAATGATTGATAATTCTTTTTCAACATCACAAATACTAATTCTATTAAATAGATTATCATTTGGATCCGTTATAAATATAGGATCAGGTGATGCTGAATAACCAACAATTTTAGTAACAATTGGATATAAATTAATAGCACGGATATATTCTCTATTTTCAGGAATATATTTGTGTGCTTCATCAATATGAATTTTAAATCTTTTATTTTTTTCCACAAAGCTTTTAGAATCTTGTAAATCATTAAAAATATGTAACAACGATTCTCTAAATCTTTTTATATGAGCACAACATACAATCACTTGAATATTATTATTCTTATTTTTAATAAGTTTAATAACATCTTCACTTCTTTTGGCATGATGACAATTACCAGCACTCTTTTTATCACTGTTAAAAACAATAATCTTTTGAGAACCAATCTTTTCTTCCATACGACCAAAAAATTGCATTCCTGCAGAAAGTGTGTTCATTGTCAATACAATATGAATATCTTGTGTAATGTCACTAATAATGCTTGTAATACAAATAAAGGTTTTACCTTCTTGTGGTTTACGTACAATTAATGATAATTTATTTTCAAATTCATCAGAATCATCAATATAAGTAGTCATTTGTAATATAATAGATATATAAAAAATATATAATCTTAATATGTATTATTTA
>JACCDZ011671390.1_pt1 | contig 14130 bp, 16 predicted proteins | sample 7449551 | NCBI WGS metagenome assembly JACCDZ01 (sample SAMN15323452, study PRJNA562643) | freshwater metagenome | isolation source: river surface water | place: USA:Blue River Watershed | collected 2017-08-18
CGTGCGGGTCACCGCGACGGTGACAACACCCACAACGTCAGCTGCACCATCTCGGTGAAAGACCACGAGTGGGGTCTGGTGACCGACTGGATGTGGGAGAACCGCAACCACTTCAACGGCATCTCGGTACTGCCGTATGACGGGGGCACCTACCAACAAGCACCGTTCGAGGACATCACCGAAGAGCGTTACCACGAGCTGATGGCATCACTCAGCGGTGTTGATCTGTCACTGGTAATCGAAGCCAACGATGAAACCAACCTGACAGGCGAAATCGCCTGTGGGGCTGGTGGTTGCGAGGTCAAGTGATGGAACACCGGGAGCTACAGCGTGAGCTGGAGCATACCCGGGTGGTCACACATTCCTGCCCGGGCTGCAAAGGCCCGGTGCAGTGTGAGATCAGTCAAGGAAAAGACACCTGTTGGTGCTTCAACGTAATACCTCAAATCCGTGAGGTGGACTGGAGTGGCGAATGCCTCTGCAAGACCTGCCTCACTACCAAACCAAAGTGATAGGGGCCGACCGGCACCAAAGTACCAGAGCCGAAGCGTAGCGAAGGCGATAGGTACGGAGGTGCAGGGAGGCACCATTACCCCACAGAATTTCAGTACAATGCTCGGCTTTTCCAGCCGCATCCTAGCCACATCCGGACTGGCGTTCGGTCGCTTCGCTCCCTCCTTGTCCTGCGTGGCGTCGGATGCTGGAGAGGAATTGAGGCGCAGTCCCTGCGCTTGGTGAACCTGTAATCCCCAGTAAAAGGGGGAGAAGGGTTCCCCTTAGATTATGCGACGTTTTAGAAGGAGCTGATTTTTGACCTACCCCATCGACCAAATGCCTACGTTGTGTGCCCGTTTGGGCAAGGCGGGAGTAGATCGAATCCGCTATGCCAACATCGCAGACTCATCCCCTCAGCCACGCTCCCGCAACATACCCAATGGTCTTCTGGCATTTATGCAAGACAAAGAGATTGGGCACCCAACTTGTTGGGTAGACGACATCATTCAGGGTGTTGTGCGGTTGGATTATGGAAATTCTGTCCCGCTAAGCGCCTCAAGGCTCTACAACATTCTGCAATGTGTTGAGATGATCAACACTCGTGAAGTGATGAAGCTGATGAACATTGAGCAACGTCAAGCTCAGAAGTACATCAAGGCAACCAAACTAGCCATGACGATGATTCATCGGCATCTGGCGAAGATAGCAGGAAGCGAACCGGTAAACGTCCAACATAAAACACAACATCCAGGTAGCACATGAAGACATGTAAAGCGATTGGTTGCACAGTCACCCTATCTTCGGATAACACGAGTGACTTCTGTTTTGGCTGCAGTGACAAATTAGTCATTGGAGCCAGTGAAAAGGCCATGAAATCCAGCATGGCTGAACTGTACCCCAAGTATTACAAGGACTTCACCGGCATAGATGAGGCCGATGTGTACATTGTTCACGACCGGTTCGAGATCAATGACCACAGTGGCTGTATTCACCATGCCAGTAAGAAGCTGTTGCTGTCTGGTGTTCGCACTGGGGGCAAGTCGAAGTTCGACGACATCCGTGAAGCCCGCGATACCTTGAATCGCTGGCTTGAAATCAACAAAGACCGATAGGAGTAGCCGATGCTGCGGATACTGAATCGCTTTTTCCCTCGCTTCGTGACGCAGTATTTCATCCTTCTACCCGTTCCCGGAATGAAGAATGCGGTAATACAGATTCCAACTTGTTGCGAGGATCATCTTGACCCACAGCTACCCAGTATGAAGAAGACCTTCTTCAACCTATTCGGGTGGCATGTGATGGTCTCTGTCTACTTTCGACCACCCTTGGAGAAAGCACCTCATGCGTCGTAAATACACCAACAATGCAAACGTACCGTTGTCCATGGCAGTGTTTCTGGCCACTGACAACTACGACTATCAGTCAGGGGAGAAAACCATTTCGGCTACTTCCCTGCTGAAGCCGATACGTCAATTGGCACTGGCTCATCGAGTGCCATTCGGTAAAGACCTTGTGGAAGTGGTCAGTCTGACCCAATCCCGTATGGGTAGTGCTCTGCATGATGCTATCGAGCGTTCGTGGGTCAATGACCCAAGCAAGGCTCTGGCCAAGATGGGCTATCCGGAATCGCTGATTGCCCGGATCAAGGTTAATCCTGATCCAGACACCCTCAAGGAAGGGGACATTCCGGTCTATCTGGAACAGCGCAGCATGCGCGAAATCGCAGGCTACAAGCTGTCCGGTAAATACGACTTTGTAGGTGATGGTCGTCTGGAGGACTTCAAGTCCACCGGAGTGTTCACATGGATGAACAACACCAAAGACAAAGACTACATCCTGCAAGGCTCCATCTACCGTTGGCTCAACCCGAAGATCATCACTTCGCCGGTCATGGCTATCCAGTTCATTTTCACTGACTGGTCAGCAGCCATGGCCCGGGCCAACCCGAACTACCCACAGCAGCGGACTCTGGAACGGAAACTGGAGCTGATGTCTCTATCTGAGACTGAGAACTTCATCCGTGGGCGCCTGAGCCTGATGGACAAATTCTTCGATGCTCCTCAAGACGAGCTACCTCGTTGCACGGATGAAGAGCTGTGGCGATCTGAACCAGCGTGGAAGTATTACAAGAACCCCGAAGCCATTGCCAAGGGCGGGCGTTCCACCAAGAACTTCGATGACAAGCAAGAGGCATACCTCCGTATGGCTCAAGACGGTAACGTCGGGCGTGTCGTTGAAATCCCCGGCAAGGCTAAAGCATGCCTTTATTGTCCAGCCTTTCCGGTCTGCAAGCAGGCACAGGACTTGATCGCTTCTGACAATCTTGACGTTTAAGGAGTACCCCATGCTTCCTGTATCCCAAATGGAATACCACCCTACTTCAGAGCAGCTAGTTCAGCTGCTTTGTTCACGGACACAGAACACCGAACCGCTGTTCTTCCGGGTACTGGTGGGCTACACATGGGCGGTGGCCGCTGCCCAGATGCGTTGCATCATTGCCACCCCTGATCGGGGTGACATTCCGGTCAACTTGTATGCCATCAACCTGTCGCCGTCAGGCACTGGTAAGGGCTTCTCCACGTCGATCATTGAAGACGAGGTGATGTCCCAATTCCGTGAACGGTTCTTGGAAGAGACCTTTCCGGTGATGGGTGAACGTAACCTGCCTCAGATTGCCCACAAGCGGGCCACTCGCAAGCAGACTGACCCTGACGAAGAATTGGTGCGTGTCACCAAAGAGTTCGACAGTCTGGGTAACCTGCTGTTCAGTTTTGACTCCGGCACTTCGCCGGCTGTGAAGCAGATGCGTCACAAACTGCTGATGGCCAATGCCGGCTCGGTCAATCTGGAGATCGACGAAATCGGCTCCAACATGATGGGCAACACTGAGGTGCTGACCACATTCCTTGAGTTGTACGACAAGGGTAAGGTCAAGACCAAGTTGGTTAAATCCACCTCCGACAGCCATCGCCACGAAGAAATTCGGGGCATGACTCCAACCAACATGATGCTATTCGGTACACCGTCCAAGCTGTTTGACGGTGCAGTTACTGAGCAGCACCTGATGGAAATGTTGGAGACCGGCTATGCCCGACGCTGCTTGTTTGGCTACCTGAAAAAAGCGTCGAAAGACCTTAGCGTCACGGCACAACAAGTATTCGACGTGATGACCAACACCACGAATAACCAGTTCCTAAGCGATCTCGCTGACAAACTGGAATCGTTGGCCAACATCATCAATGCCAACAAGAAGTTGGTCATGAGCAAGGCCACAGCCCTGCTGATGATCGAATACAAGTTGCAGTGCGAGCGTGATGCAGAAGAGCTTGGTGAACACCACGAGCTGCAAAAGGCTGAGCTGAGTCACCGTTACTTTAAGGCTCTCAAACTGGCAGGTGCCTATGCGTTCGTGGACGACAGCCCCGAGCTGACTGAAGCTCACCTGTACAACGCCATCAAACTGGTAGAGGACTCCGGTGAGGCGTTCAATCGCATGCTGGCGCGTGATCGCCCGTATGTGAAGCTGGCCAAGTATCTGGCCAACATCGGCATGGAAGTCACTCAGGCTGATCTGGTAGAAGACCTGCCGTTTTACAAAGGCTCTGCGAGCCAGAAGCAGGAAATGCTCACACTGGCCATTGCCTATGGCTACAAGAACAACATCATCATCAAGAAAGCCTTCAACGATGGGATCGAGTTCCTACGTGGTGAGTCGCTGAAAGAAACCGACTTGGACAAGATGATCGTCAGCTACAGTGGCGACATTACGGTTGGCTTCAACAACGACTATGCACCCTTCGAGCATTTGACCAAGCTCACCCAGAACCAAGGGCTTCACTGGGTAGCTCACCACCTCAAGGATGGTTACCGTAACGGGGACAACTACATCCCCGGCTTCAACATGGTGGTGATCGACGTGGACGGTGAGGTCAGCCTCAACACGGCCAAGCTGCTGCTCAAGGACTACAAAGCCTTGTACTACACCACCAAGCGTCATCAGGTGGCTGAAGCCAACAAGCCTGCGACGGATCGTTTCCGGATAATCCTGCCAACCAACTTCGAGCTGAAGCTCGACGCCAAGGACTACAAGGAGTTCATGTCCAACCTGTTTGAGTGGATGCCTTTCAAGGTAGACGAATCAACAGGGCAGGTAGCCCGTAAATGGCTGAGCCATAACGGTCACTGTGAATACACCGACGGTCAGCTCCTTGACGTATTGCCCTTCATTCCGAAGACCAGCAAGAACGAGGATCGCAAGAACCAGATGAACACTCTGCACTCCATGGATAGCTTGGAACGCTGGGTGATGACCAACACTGGTGACGGCAACCGTAACAATCAGCTGCTGCGCTATGCCTATATCATGGTGGACACCGGCCACGATTACGAAACCATTCGTCAACGTGTGCTGAACCTCAATGACAAGCTAGCTGACAAGCTGGATGAAATGGAGATCATGAACTCGATCATGGTCACCGTTGGTAAGGCACTGGTGAAGAAGGCTCAAGCAGTAGCTCAGCCGTAACCATTGGGGTCTTCTTCCGAAGACCCTTTCTCAGTAGAATCAGCCGCCTTCCGGGCGGTTGGTGAAAATTCAAGGAAGCCTTCCATGTCTCAATCTCAAGTGAACGACAACCTTGTGTTGCTCGTTGGCAAGTCTGCCACCGGTAAATCAGCCAGTCTGTCCAAGCTGAAAAACCCTGAAGGGGTGATGTACCTGAACTGTGAAGCCGGTAAGAAACTGCCGTTCCGCTCCAAGTTCAAGGAGTTCACCATCACCGATCCGCTTCAGGTCTACGAGGCATTCGACCATGCCGAGACCAAGCCTGAAATCCACACCATCGTTGTGGATTCTCTGACATTCCTCATGGAAATGTACGAGTCGGTTTACGTGATCCCCTCCACCAACACCATGCAGGCATGGGGCAACTATGCCCAGTTCTGCAAAAACCTGATGCAGCAGTACGTTGCCCGTTCGACCAAGAACGTGATCTTCATTGCTCATACCAAATCGGACATCAACGAGTCCGAGATGGTCATGGAGACCTACGTGCCGATCAAAGGCGCACTGAAAGGTGTTGGTCTGGAATCGTTCTTCTCCATCGTGATTGCCAGCAAAAAGGTGGCACTGAAGTCCTTGAAGGACTACGCCAACCCGATGTTGAACATCTCTCCGGAAGACGAAGCCCTCGGCTTCAAATACGTCTTCCAAACCAAGCTGACCAAGGAGACTGTCTCCGAACGTCTGCGCGGCCCCATGGGCCTCTTTGAAAACAAAGAGACTTACATGGACAACGATATGCAGATGGTTCTTGACCGTCTGCACCATTACTACGCTTAACCCACCCAACCTCCTCAAAAGGAAAACACCATGTCTCTGCTATCCAGCCTCGCTACCTCCAACGACATCGCCTCCGAAAAAGACTCGGTAGGTGGTGGTTTCGTTCTGGACACCAACCTCTACAACTTCACCGTCAAGCTGGCCTATCTGCAGAAGGCTGACAGCGAGGCGTTGTCGCTCGTGGTTCACCTGACCACCGAAGACGGCAAAGATGTCCGTCAGCAGTTCTGGATGACCTCCGGCAAAGCCAAGGGCTGCAAGAACTTCTACGTGGACAAAAACGGCGACAAGCAATACCTGCCTGGCTTCAACATGGCCAACAGCCTGTGCCTGATGACCGTGGGTAAAGAAATTGCCCAACTGGAAACCGAAACCAAGGTGGTCAACCTGTACTCCAGCGAAGCCAGAGCTGAAGTGCCGACCAACGTGGAAATGCTGACCGAGCTGCTCGGCAAGCAAGTGTTCGGTGGTCTGATCAAGCAGATCGTGGACAAGACCAAGAAAAACGAATCCACTGGCGAGTACGAGCCGACCGGCGAAACTCGTGAAGAGAACGAGCTGGACAAGCTGTTCCGCGAGCGCGATGGCAAGACCACTGCTGAAATTCTGGCTCAAGCACCTGAAGCGGTGTTCATTGAGACTTGGAAGAAGAAGTGGGTCGGTCAGGTCAAGGACAAGTCCACCAAAACTGCAGGCACTGCAGGTGCCCCTAAAGCTACCGGCGCAGCCACCACTGGCACTACCAAGCCGCAGAACAGCCTGTTCAGCTAATAGCTGAGCACTGTCTACAGAAAAGCCCCCAAATGGGGGCTTTTTTGCCACCACCTCTCCTATAAAGGAAATAGCAATGTTCGGTATGTTCAAGAAGAAAGCCAAACTCGTTGGCCGTGAAGTGAAGAACTTCGAGAAGCGCGATCTGATGCAAGCTGCTGTTGGTATTGCTCTGCTGGTCGGCTGGGCTGATGGCGATCTCGCTGTTAGCGAAGGCGACAAAATCCAGAAAGTACTGGCCAACAACCCAGCACTGAAAGGCTTTGGTGGCGAAGTCACTGAAACCTTCAACAACTACAACACCATGCTGAAAGATGCCGGCTTCCTGATCGGCAAGTCGCAGATCATGCGTGAAATCGAAGACGTTAAAGGCGACAACCGTGAAGCCGAAGACGTGTTCCTGGTGGGCCTGACCGTTGCTCTGGCCGATGGCACCATTGATGATAAAGAGCTGAAAGTGCTGACTGATGTTGGCATGATGCTCGGCCTTCGCATCGAGAACTACCTTCAGGTATGAAGGTGCCGAAGATGAAGTGGGTGTGGGGCAGTCTTGCCCTACTCCTGCTACTGCTTTGGTTCGTTACCCGCCTTGTGGCATGGGGTTCCTGTTCGTGGTACGGCAACCAAACCAACCGTGAAGTGCGATACGTCGCATTCATTGGTTGTACGGTGAAAGTCAACGATCAGTGGATTCCCCGTAACGAACTCCGAGTCATCCAATAGTCTGAGGAGACTGCAATGCTCGAACCAGAAAACCTGAATGGTCACGAAGTACCCGAGGCCGTTCAACCGCAGGAACCCATCCCGCTGGAAACAACCGATCAAGTGGTATTCCACATGCTCGGCTGGCACCAGAACCGTATGGGCCAACTGCTGCACGCCATGAACGTGCCTCCGGAAATCCCGGTTGAGGTCACTGACCACGATACCGGCGAGATCATCACTCTCAATGCAGAGCAGATGGTTGGCTTCCGTGCTGGTATTTCCATCGCGGTGAGCCTGTTTCAACAGTTCCCGATTCAGATGACTGAGGCTGAAGAAGAGCCTGCACCAGAAGATCAGGGGGCTGCTGATGAGCAACCCAACTGATACTGAATTTGAGCAGATGCTCAAAGAGAAAGGGCTGAATGCACCACGCATCACCCCAGCTCTAATTCAGGCCAACATCAAGAGCGTTCACTACTTCACGGCCCTGCAAGGTAGCCGTTGTGCAGTGATGGACTATGTGGTGGAAGAACCTCCGTTCACTGATCCCACCCCTCCTGCACTTGATCCAGCACTGGGTCTGTTGACCTTCTGTGTGCTGGTACTCCAGAACGGTTTTACCGTTACTGGTGAATCGGCCTGTGCCTCGCCGGAAAACTTCGACGCTGAAGCAGGGCGCATCGCTGCCCGTCGCAATGCCGAGAACAAAATCTGGCCACTGATGGGCTATGAGCTGAAATGCCGTTTGGCATCTGGTGAGGTGGCTCAATGAGCCGCTTCATTGGCACCAAAATGGTGAATGCCATTCCGATGACTCGGCAGGAATACAACGACTTCCGAAAGTGGTCGTTGCCTGACGATGAGGAAGGTTCGGATGAAGGCTATCTGGTGGAATATCTGGATGGCGGTAAACCGAACACTGAGCATTACTCCGGATATGTCAGCTGGTCACCGAAAGCCCAGTTTGAGGCTGCTTACCGTGAAACCACAGGGATGCCCTTTGGTCTTGCATTGGAAGCGTTGCAGCAGGGCAAACGGGTCAGTCGTGCGGGCTGGAATGGTGTGGGCCTTTGGCTTGAATACCTGCCTGCGTATGGGGTTGATCTGGCGTATATCCGTATGAGCTATCCAGTACATAGCAAAGCGTACCCTGAAGGGGCGCGAGTGCCATGGCTGGCCAGTCAGACGGACATGCTGGCAACCGACTGGGTTGTGGTTTAACCCATGTTGCTCAGGGTAGTGGGCTTCGACCCATCACTCCGGAACTGGGGTGTCGCTTGCGGCACCCTAGATACCGACACCATGACTCTCAGCATGAAAACGCTGCGAGTCATTCAGCCAGTGCTTCCGACTGGCAAACAGGTCAGGCAGAACAGCTCTGACCTCGAATCAGCATTCCAGCTATGTAAAGCTGCCGTGGAGTTTGCAAAGCAAGCTCAAGTGATCTTTGCTGAAGTTCCCGTAGGGAGCCAATCAGCGCGAGCCATGGCCAGTTATGGTATCTGTGTGGGTGTGCTTGGATCGTTGAGAGCCGTTGGTATTCCATTCTTCGAGGTCACTCCGACCGAAGTGAAGATGGCTACCGTAGGCAGGAAGACTGCCACCAAGCAAGAAATGATCCAGTGGGCTACAAGTCAGCATCCTGCTGCTTCGTGGCCTTACTACACAGAGAAGGGCGCACAAAAGATCAGTGAAGCGAAGGCTGAACACATGGCTGATGCCATCGGAGCCATCCAAGCTGGTATCCATTCCAATCCGTTCCTACAAGCGTTACCGCTATTGAAGGCGTAACCACCCACTGCGAGGAAGCATTCATGCTTATCAAATTGCGTCAAACTGAAATCGAAGAAGCACTCAGCCAGTACATCGCCAATCAGGGTATCAACCTGACCGGCAAGCAAGTGAAGATCGACTTCACTGCAAGCCGTGGCTCTGATGGTCTGACCGCTGATGTTGACATCACCGCTATCGGTGAAACCCACGTCAAAGGTCAAGCGATCACCCGTGAGGTGACTGTTTCTGCTGACCCGGTGGTGCAAACTGCCGAACCAGTTCAGGAAAAACAAGTTCCTGAAACTCCGGCTGAAGAAGCTGAAGCCAAGGAAGTAGCACCGGCCTCCAGCCTGTTCTCGTAATGGCGGCCCTCAAGGGGCTGCTGTTATTCATGTGTGCCGTGATAGCTACCATCGCGTGCTACGCGGCAGGCATGGTAATGGGCTGGCTAATCGGTATCGTCGGGTTCATCGTTATGATGCTCTGCTTTATCGGCATAGTGCTGGGCTTGGTCTGGGAAGGAATCAAGGAATACCTTGAGTTCCGTTCCGAACAAAACAGACCAGAAGAGTAACCAATGTGGCCCAGAATCACTGGGCTGCATTGGAGAGAACCTTACCCATTGAGTGGGTAGCAAGCGAACTGTGGTGGTTAGCGGGTAGGGTTCTCCCCAATGCAGATTTAGATGGGATCGGCCTGAAGGCCAAAGGTAGGAAAAGCTCTCTGGGGCCTTACGGGTTCACCGTAGGGACTGCACGAAGATTGTCCGTCGATCCCATCACCTAACAAAAAGGCCCATCCTTGGGCCTTTATCATTTAGAACATCTTGCCGAGCATTCGGCTTACCAGTCCACTTTCGATAGCTTCCAGCGCATCGAATGGGCCACCCTCCAGTGGGGAACCGATCCGGTTCCACAAGGAAGAGTCCATCACCGTCTGTAGACCACTAAAGTAGTTTTCAATGGTGGCCAAGAACAGTGCCCGAGCAGGGTTGTTCTGATACAGATGAGCCAGTACTGCTTGAATCCGCAAGTAGTACTTGGTGAACCGCACGATACCCATGTCGTTGGCGTACTGCACCCAACGGTTAGACGGCAAGTCGTAGTTGATGAAGGCATCAATAGCTTGGATAGCTGCTTCACCAGTAGACAGCGGATTTTTACGCCGAGTCTTCAGGTGTTCAAACAGCGTATACCGTGCCACGAAGTCACTCATCTGCGCTCCCTGACTCATGATCTGATACAGACCAGTGTCATGGGTCATATACACCCACTTCGCACCCTGCTTAACAAAACCCGGAATGTACTGAGTTACCTTTTCAGCCTTACGAGCTGCATAACTCTTGTATGAATACGGGTCTTCCGCTGCATCCATATCCTCCACAATGGTAGGCATCATGCCCATCATCATCACCTCACGGACTGGGTTCCGTGCCATCTGATCTTCCAGTACAGCAATCTGCTGATCCATCTCGGAAGAACTGCCAATGACCAGACCAGAATCCTTCATTGCCTTCAGGCGACGAAGCTCTGAGTCATGCTTTTGCCAATCACGAGCGCCCTTCAAGGCGATTCGATGTGAGCGCACGATCTCCTGAATAGAAACCCCATACAGCTTCAACAGACTTAGGTTGCTGACAATGTTCCAGAAGGTAGTAACACCGGACTTCACTACGAAGAAATCCTTAATCTCTTGGTTCACTGCCATGATGATGTTCTCAGCCTTCAGGATTCGACGCAGACCTTTGGGGCTGATGTTGAATACATCCTTAGCCAACCACAGGAAGAAGTCTTTCACTATTCCTTCATGCTTACCATTGTCGGTCATAAGATCAGTCAAAGATGCCTTACGGTATCCCAAGTGCAGATCAATCAGATCACGACGAATCATCATGTTGTTATCACCCCAGATACGCGCAATGTCTTTGCGAGTTTCATAGGGGATTGCAAGGTAACGCTCACGCAAATCCTTATCCGCACTGTCCAGACCTACCAACAGGAAGGCTTCAGGATTAACAGACTGCTCGATTTCCCACTGATCTTTGATAGCAGTCAGTACTTCACGGTTATGTACCGGGGTTGTTTGCTTGTCGAAGACGGTAGAAGCCATCTCAGCTAGCACTTGTGCGAAGTTGTTGTTGCGCTCAAGGAGGATGTCACGGTTTTCGTGGCTCATCATGTAGCGGTAACCCACCATCTCACCATTCGGATTGGAGATTGGAGTCATCCGAGTGACTTGCATATCGAACAGGTTTTTACCATGTGGGGCTTTGAACAACCGATCAATATGCTGCTCACGCTTCTTGGCGATACGCTTATTGGTGTGTTGGTTGAACGTGTTCACCCCACTGAAGTCGTACATCTCCAGACCGCTGTGAACTGCAGAACCCTGAGACTGCATGCTGGTGATAGACAAGGTGCCCGACACAATACGTGGGGTCATCTTCTCAACCGACATCAGTACCCGTGGCTCATACGTCACGTCAGCAGGATCAGCAGGCAAGTGGTAGTGGTACTTGTAGCCCTGCTTGATGTAATCCTCCATAGCACCCTCTGGCACCGGAACCAACTCCACATAGGGGTTGTGAATCTCCGGAACGTAGCCTTTACGCATCAGGCGCTCAGTACCCACGAAAGTCTCAGTACGTGCCTTTTCCATCAGACCACGGTGCATCAGCAGAGCCGTCTTAACGCCTTCTGGTTCGCGCAGCATCAGGCTTGCCATGTTCTGCCGATCACCTTCATTGGTGAACTTCAGGGCTTTCAGGGTGACCAACACGTCCAACACTTTGATGTTGGCTTCAATCTCTACATCGCTCAGCGTGCCAGCCTGTTTCGTGCCACTCAGGTCAGCAATGTTGCGGATGTTCAACTGGGTGTTATCACCCTTGTCTTCACCCACAGCCAGCATGAATGCAGTGAAGTCCGATTGGTTTTCGTAGTAGGTCTTCAGTGCAGCAGGCAACTGATTCTGGTACTGGACAATGGCAGCATTCAGCTTGGCAGGACGTGACAACAGCTCACGAATTTCCACATCCGTGAAGGTGCCCCACAGCGCCTGCACGTCAGTACGCAGCAGCACCTTAGTGATGTTGTCGGATTCCTTCTTGGATAGTTCTTTGAACGGATCAGCCAGTAACTTCGCAATGTCCCGATTGATGTCCTCACGTTCTTTCTCACGCGACTTGTTCTTGATCATCAAGGCACGGCCCATAATGTTGGTGTCACGGGTGCCCCGCAGTTCATTGAACAGCGAACCCAAGATGCCCATTTGACCCTTCACCGAGCGGTTGTAGATTTTCTCTACGTTATCCAGCATGTAACCAACACGCTGTTCAGCCACCATCTTGACTACGTTGCCGGCGGTTTTCAGGTACAGATTATTTGCACCACCCAGGTACGAGGACTGGGATAGTTCAATCAGCTTTTTACGCGCAGACTCACCCACGTCGGTTAGTTTGTCTTCCAGACCATCGAGCAGATCATTCATCATCGACGGCTGCTGACGCAGCTGATACTTAGCTTCCAGCAGTACCAGACGTTTGGTCAGGGTATCCAGCTTGGCATCAGCACGTTGACCGGCATACGCCTTGTGGGCTGCCTTAGACAGTGCGTTCATCATGCCCTCAAAGAAGGCCACCAGACGCCCATACAAGGTGGTGGACTCTCGCACTACCTCTTGGGTGGTAAAGCCCATCTTGGCCACCAGAGGCGGGTAGGCAAGAGCCATAGCAGCAAAGCGAGCCAGATAATCCCCAGTGGTGTCGATGGCTTCAGCACCAAAGATGGCATCCCACTGTGCTTGACCACCCAGATCAGCCGCAGTCACTTGCTTAGAAGTCTCTTTAAAGAGCTTCAGCAGTTGTTGTTGGGCAGCCCCTGTGGTGTCCCGTTGGATAGCCTTGAAGGTCTCAGTGAGCACTTCAATCGCATAGGCTTGCTGGTCACCCAGAGCAAAGCCACTGGTACGCAGACCAGCTGTGACCGGCATCAAGCCCTGCTGCTGAGCATTAGCTACCAAACCAGCAGGGGTAGTCGCGCTTTGAGCGATCTGCTGATAGAACTGCTGGAAAGGACCACCTACCGCATCCACGACAGTAGACATGAGGCCCGCCACTCTCTCTTGCAGGTAGGGATCGGTGTAGCCGTTACCTTGTGCAGCCAGTCCGTTGAACAGGCCCACAGCATTGAAGTTGTGGGCAGCCATACGATAAGTGCCTGGTGCTTGAGTTGCTTGAGTGGTTTCCGACTCACCCACGATCACCGATACCCGAGCCATGAATATACTCAGGGCGGTTTCCATGGCAGGCCCACGGACACCGAACACGATGGTGGAGATGGCACGGAAGAATTGCTGAGCCTTGTTCTTCAGGGCAGCAAAACCTTTTTCCACCATAGGCACAGCAGCCATGGCTTTCTGGAAAGCAGGGTTGGTCATCCCCCATGCCACGAACTCTTGCAAGGTACTGACTGCTTCGCTGTGCTCAGCTTCCAGTAGAGGCTTCAGTTCTTTACGTAGGGCTTCCAGATCAGCCACAGCAGCCAGTACTTCAGCACTACCATGACCTTTCTCAGCTTGGTCAATGATCCAGGCCACCATGGCGTGCAGAATTTCATGCACGACCAGCTCAGTAGTCACCCCAGACCCACCCATGGAAGTGCCACGAATACCCAGGTGAGCTTTACCTTCTGCATCAACGTGATACCAGCCATAGGCGTCCTTGGCCTTCTCTGGAATCTGGGAATCCGAGGTGGCATAGACAATCGGCAGACCTTGAAGCTGCTTGATGCCGCGCTTCAGGATTTCCCGGTACAGCTTACCCATGGTGTCACCGTCTTGAGGTGTACCAATACTGTTGAACAGCTTGGCCGCTACTTCATTGGCGGTGATCCCTTCGGTTTGCAGCAGAGCATCCAGATCGAAGTCAGTGACCTGAGTACTACGGGTTTTCTTAGCAGCAGTTTTTGCTGCTACGGGAACCTTCTTGGCAAAGACGATCTCGTCCAACTGGGCAGCAATTGCCAACAAAGCCGGGTCGATTTTAG
>JACCDZ010516124.1_pt1 | contig 14128 bp, 12 predicted proteins | sample 7449551 | NCBI WGS metagenome assembly JACCDZ01 (sample SAMN15323452, study PRJNA562643) | freshwater metagenome | isolation source: river surface water | place: USA:Blue River Watershed | collected 2017-08-18
ATCGCAAAGAACAACAGAGCTTATAAAATCAGCAAATTGCAACATTCTGTATCTTCCCCCATATTCTCCCGACTTCAATCCAATTGAGCAAAAATGGGGCCATGTAAAAAATACAGTTAAGAAAATGAGAAACACATTTGAGAATTTTAATGAATGTTTAGATATGGCTTTAATGGGAGTATAGATTTATGTTTTGGTATAATTTTAATTAATCAATAAAAATAATCAAATGTTTCACATGAAACATTTGACAAAATTATTGGCTTAAATAAATTTAATAATTGTAATTTTGAGAATTATTAATAAAACTTCATATCTATGAGCCATCGTAAAAAAGCAAAAGTTTTCTCTATTGTAAATCAGAAAGGCGGAGTTGGAAAAACTACTACAGCAGTAAATCTTGCAACAGCTTTTGCAGCAATAAAAAGAAAAGTTTTGCTTGTTGATTTAGACCCTCAAGGAAATAGCAGCACAGGCTTTGGTGTTCCGCAATCTCAAAGACAGAAAACTAGCTATGAAATCTTGATTAATGAATGTGATTGTAAGGGCGCAATTATTCCAACTAATATTCCAAATCTACATATCATAACTTCAACAGTTGATTTGTCAGCAGGAGAGGTTGAATTAGTAAATATAAAACAAAGAGAATTTATATTAAAAAATGCTCTTGCTCAAGTAATTGATGATTATGACTACATATTAATTGATTGTCCTCCTTCACTTGGCTTGCTTACGATTAATGCTTTAACAACTTCTGATTCAGTATTAATTCCTATGCAGTGCGAGTTTTTTGCCTTAGAAGGCTTAAGTCATTTACTAACAAGTCTTGATTTAGTAAAAGAAAATTTAAATCATCACTTAAAAATTAGTGGTATCGTTTTAACCATGCATGATCGTCGCAATAAACTTACTGAGCAAGTTGAAATTGACGTCAGAAATTTCTTAAAAGATAAAGTTTTTAAAAATTCAATTCCACGCAATGTAAAAATGTCAGAAGCTCCTTCTCATGGAATTCCTGGAATAATTTATGATGCAAAATGCAGTGGATCAATTGCTTATATGAAATTAGCAAAAGAAATTTTAGAGCGAGAAGAAAAGAAATAAAAAATCAAATTATCAGTCATTTGACTTGGTGAAATGACACCCTCTTTTAAAAAGAGGGCTATTATTGCTGCCTTTGAATAGGCGGCAAGAAACGCCGGAGGATTTAGAAAATATTAAATTAAAGTAATAATTAATAATATATGCAACAAGATAAAAAATTAGGACGTGGATTATCAGCTTTACTTGGTGACAGTAAATTAAAAAAAGATAACTTACTAGAAAACCAAGGTGAAAAAAGCTTTGTTGAATCAATTTCTCTTGGTAAAATTATTGCCGGAATTTATCAACCTAGAAAAACATTTAACCAAGAAGAACTCGAAGAATTATCAAATTCAATTAAAGAAAATGGATTAATTCAACCAATTGTTGTCAGAAAATCAGATGATGAAAATCATTATGAAATTATTGCAGGCGAACGTAGATTTCGTGCCGCTAAAATTGCTGGTTTAACCAAAATCTCGGCAATTGTTAAAAAAATCAATAATCATGAAGCTCTTGAATTAGCAATTATTGAAAATGTTCAGAGAAGCGATTTATCACTAATTGAAGAAGCTTTGAGTTATAAACAATTAATTGAAGAATTCTCTTATACTCAAGATCAAGTTGCTAAAAGAGTTGGTAAAAGTAGAAGTCATGTGACCAATCTTTTAAGATTGTTAACATTACCACAAATTGTTCGCGAACTTTTAGATAAAAAGCTGATTTCAATGGGTCATGCACGAGCATTGATAAACTCAAAAGATCCTGAAAAATTAGCCCAGCAAGTTATTCATGATTCTTTAAACGTAAGAGATGTAGAAAACTTGGTAAGAGATGAAAGAATTGAGAAAGCCAATGAGAATTTAAATATTGCTATAGTAAAAACTGAGCAAAAAACTAAATTTGTTAATAGCAAATTTGTTAATGATTTAGAAATTGAATTGTCCGAATTACTTAAAATGGAAGCAAAAATTTCTTATAATTCTTTTAAAAATAATGGAAAAATTACTATTAAATTTTCTGAAATTGAAGAATTGCAACAATTAATTACAACTATTAAAAATAACTAAATTAGGTAACTATACCATCTTAACAAATAACAAAATGAAACCAATCGCTCATAACTATTTATCTGAAATTGAAAATTATAAACCTGGTAAAGCCAAAATCAGTAATACGAAAGATAAAATTATAAAATTATCCTCAAATGAAAATGCTCTTGGTACAAGTGCAGCAGCTACTCAAGCTTACAAAAATTGTGCTTTAGAGATTGCGCGCTACCCAGATGGTTCTTGTTTAAGTCTAAGAGAAGGTATTGCAACTAAAAATAAAATTAATGCTGACAGAATTGTTTGTGGAGCTGGATCTGATGAGATATTGGCACTTTTAACTACAGCTTTTGCTGGTCACGATGATGAAATAATTTACAGTGAACATGGTTTCTTAATGTACCCAATTTCTGCAAAAAGAGTTGGGGCAAAAGCAATAAAAGTTAAGGAAAAGAACCTAAAAACTGACATTGATGCAATTTTAGCAGCAATTACTACAAAAACTAAAATTATTTTTATTGCCAATCCAAATAACCCAACTGGCTCATATTTAAATAAGTCTGAAATAGAAAAACTAATTTCTCAAACTCCAAAAAATGTTTTGATTGTTCTTGATCACGCTTATGAAGAATTTGTAGTAGAAAAAGACTATCCCAATGCTATTGAGTTAGTTAATCAAAATTCAAATGTTGTAACTACTAGAACATTTTCAAAAATTTATGGACTGGCTTCATTAAGAATTGGCTGGTGCTACTCTTCAGAAGAAATTGCAAACATTTTAAATAAAGTGCGTGGTCCTTTCAATGTAAGTGAAGCAGCGCAAAAAGCAGCTTTGGCAAGTTTAACAGATGAAGAGTTTTTTACAAACTCTGTAAATCATAATAAAAAATGGCTAGATATCTTCTTTGAAGAATTTTCAAAAATAAAAGGCATCAAAGCTTATCCATCAATTGCCAACTTTATTTTAGTTGATTTTGAATCAATTGAAAATTGTCAAAATGCTAATAGTAAATTTTTAGAAAACTCAATTATTGTACGCGAAATGCAAGCTTATGGACTACCAACTTGCTTGAGAATTACAATAGGAACTGAAGAAGAAAATTTAGCAGTTCTAAAAGTTTTAAAAATTTAGCTTAAATAACAAATAACATGGATCTAAGCTCATCAGACTGGCAACATTTTATTTATTCTTTATTAATTTTATTAGTTTTAGTTGGGAATTTGGGATCGCGCCAATTACCTTTTTCTAAAACTTTAAAATATCTAGGAATCTGGTCTTTAATAGCTTTAATTATAATTTCACTTTATAGCTACCGTTACGAATTTTCAGATTTTAAAAACCGAGTTTTCTCTGAAATAAATCCATCAAAAGCAAGATTTAATAAAGAGAATCAATTAGTAGTAAAATTATCAGACGACGGTCACTTTTATATTAATACACTGATTAATTCCAAACCAGTAAGATTTATGGTTGACACTGGAGCAAGTGATATTGTTTTAAATGTTAATGATGCAAAAAAAGTTGGAATTGATTTTGAAAAACTAGTATTTGACAAAAGATATCAGACAGCTAATGGAATTTCTTTTGGAGCCAGCGTAACTTTAAACAAATTTTCAGTTGGTAATGTGGAATTTGTAAAAATCAATGCTTCTGTCAACAATGCAGATATGGGAACTTCTCTTTTAGGAATGAGTTTTTTACGTAACTGTAAAAAGTACGAGTTTTATCGCGATAGCTTAATTCTTACCTTCTGAAACCAAGTAACTTATTATTATAGATACAAATCAAACTATCTGCCAGTCTTAATGTAAATTGTCTTCCTACAATTGGGACCACAACAAATCCATCGCGAATGATATAATTTAATGGTTGTTCACCACCATTTAAATCAGCCAAGCCTATTGAAGGCACAATTAAATTATCATTTGCAAATTGGAAAAAAGTTTCTTTGCCATCATCATAAACTTTAATTGGCATTATGTTATCTGAAGTTCCCGCCAAACTAAAATCAAAGTTCAGATCTGAATTATCAGTAGTTCTACTAATTTGAGGAGGTAATTTCTCGTCAACTCTTGAATTAGGAAGCGGCGTTTTAATAACCGACATTTGTTCTGGCTTTTTAGCCGGATTCGGAGCTGTCAAACGTTGAGGAATTGGTAAGGGTTGACCAATTTGTGGATAGAAAAATCTTACTGTATAAACTAACTCTTCATCTGCTTTTCCTTCATATTCACCAGATCTTATATCAAAGTGATAAGTTCTTTTATTAGTGATAATAGTCATGTTGGTATGAGCCGCAATCTCAAGAGGTCGAACAAAAAGCCTTTTACCAGCTGGAGTCAACCTCCAAGCAAAAGCTTCGCCAATTGAAATCATTTCTATTTCTTCATCTTCAGAAAATTCAATAAATGACTGGTAACCATAATAAAATTTTAGTTCATAAACTTCATTAGCGTTATATACCAAAGTTCTAATTCTTGAGTCTGTAGTAACAGGAACCTGTTGGCAAAATGATTCGGAGCAAATAATTAAGCAGCAAATTGAAGCCAGCAAAGACGCTGTACAGGTTTTTGATAAATAATTTTGTATTTTGGTAATAAGTTTTTTTATCACTAAATTTTTGTCTTTTTTATAAATCAAATCCACTTACAACTAAAAAGCAACTGATGGTTTAATTTCATATAAATTAATGCTCTAAAAAAACCACAAATTGCGAAGCTAATAATCAAACTTCTCTTCAGCTATTAAGTACTTACTAACTTGGAAACCAAGTGGGTTAATAAGTCTTTCTTCTATGGTTAAGTTCACATTAGTAAAGTAAAATGTCATTGTAATGACTTCATTTACCTGTTCAACTTTTGAAGCTGAGTAGTTTATTTGTTTTAGCAAACGAATTTGGGCAGTATTATTATCTGGAAACTGGATTGATTTTATTCTAACATCAATTGTAGCATCAACTCCAAGAGCTTTCGGATTTATACGACCACGAAACTCGGAATATATCCCTGGAGTAGAAAATAATCTGATTTTCTCAGAATCTTCTTTGTAAGTTTTTGGGTTATATCCACTAGCAGAGTGAATAAACTGATTTATAAAATATTGTCTTACAACCTGATTTCCCGTAAAGCTTTGTGCTGTTAGTTGGTCAACTACGGTTGCAATTCCTGTTTTTTCTTCAACTTCAATAACATAAGGTTCAAGAGACTTAGAAGCCATGACATGTTTTACAAACAACACGGCAATGGCAACTGAGATCATTGAAACTAAAGTAAAAATAAAAAGAATGTTACGCTGAACAACAACAATTTGGTAACGATTTGAATACCAACTTTTTACTTTTAATTCGTTTTTTTTGTTTGAATTTTTTGCTAAAGGCATGAAAATGTTAGCTTAAACTTTTAATAAATTGGCACTTCTAACTTAAGTCTAAATTTGAATTAAAAAATTAAAAATATCAATTGTGAAGGTAAACATCTTGATTAATAATATCAAGATGTTTTAATCCGCCTCCTTCTTGCCTTGACGCACTTTTTATAACTAAAGACAATGCTTTTTCACGATCAAGAAAAAATTTCTCTATCAAAAAAATTGGAACAACTCAACTGGTTGCTGATTTTGATGATAGTTATTTTAGCATCAGTTGGATTTTTAATGCTTTACTCCGCTGGAGGTGGCGGTTTAAGACCTTGGCTGATAAAACAGTTATTGTTCTTTTCAGTATTCTTTGTATTGATGATTGCAATTGCCTTAACTAATATAAATATAATATTCAAAGTATCTTATTTGCTCTATGCTATAGCCCTGATATTGGTTATAGTTGTTGATATTATGGGACATAATGCAATGGGTGCAACCCGTTGGTTCAGACTTGGGCCACTAACAATTCAGCCTTCTGAGATAATGAAAGTATGTACAGTTTTTGCTTTAGCAAAATATTTTCATGGCATTGAAGCGGAAAATATAGGAAAAATTAAATTTATCATTATTCCGCTTTTATTAATTGTGATTCCGGTATTTTTCATATTTTATCAACCAGATCTTGGGACAGCTTCAATTCTTGGTGCTGTTGGTGTGTCTGTTTTATTTTTGGCTGGTGTAAAAACTTGGAAATTTATGTTGGTTGGTCTTGCTGGCTTAGTTGCAATTCCATTTTTATGGATTTTTGTTTTATATGATTATCAGAAACAAAGAGTACTTACTTTTCTTGATCCAAATAACGATCCTTTAGGAAGTGGCTACAACATTATTCAATCTAAAATTGCGATTGGATCTGGTGGATTTTTTGGAAAAGGTCTGCTAAATGGCACTCAAGGACAACTTAATTTCTTACCCGAAAAGCAAACTGACTTTATTTTTACGATGCTTTGCGAAGAGTTAGGATTTATTGGTAGCATGTTTACAATTGCACTTTATTCAGTTATTATAGGAATTGGAATTTCAATTGCCATGAATACTAAACATCAATTCGGTAGACTCTTAACTATGGGGGTTATGAATATTTTCTTCGTTCACATGTTCATAAATATGGGAATGGTAACTGGCCTAATTCCTGTTGTTGGAGCTCCGCTACCTTTGATTTCTTATGGTGGAACAATTACTGCATCAATATTAATTGGATTTGGACTAGTTTTAAATATGGATTTAAATAGAAATCACGATTTTAGACATTAAAACAATTCATATTTATTGCTTTTATTGATGACGAGTAAATTTTTTGTTATCCAAATAATTTAGCTTGTTATATCTTCCATTTCCTCTTTTTCATCATTTTCTTCCAACATTTTTAAGTCTGCTGATTTTTTGCTTTCAATTCCTAAATCAGAAATATTTTTTATTGAAGAATAAACACCTCGATTCAAATTTTTCACAACCTTGCTATGAGCAGCAATTGCCTTATTTAAAAAGCGGCTCACTTCTTTTGATTCTTTAAAAATTAAAGCCATATTATCAAGTAATTTGCGCACAGCAATTTTTAAGTTATCAATATTTTTATCTTGTTTAATCCTATCAATTACAAAACGAGCTTGTGATACAAAATTAATCAAACCAATTGGAGTTGCAATAACAACTCCTCGCTCTAAAGCTTTTTGCTCAAAAGTTGCATCAGCCTGGCGCACTGTTTCAAGCATTGACTCACTTTGTAAAAACATCACAATTAAAATTTTATAATTGGACTGGTTTTTGTTATGCATTTCTTCAAATAAAAACTTTGTATAATCTTTTTTACATAAATTCTCTAAATGCCTTCTGAAGCTATCTTTTATTTTTGATAAAATTATTTTCTTTTCATTTTCATCAGCATTTTGACAAGCAATTTCAAGCTCTAAAAAATGAGGAGAAGATTTACTATCAATAATAACTATTTGATCGTTAGGGAAAAATAAAAGTGCATCTGGCCTTTTTCCTTCATAGCCGTGATTATCAGACATTCCAGAAAAGTGTGATTGCAAAATATAATCACCATAAGAATTAAAATTTTCTTTTTCTTTCAGACCCGAGTTTTTTAAAATATTTTCCAAAGTAATTTCCGCAAATCTTCCTGAAGATTTTGGATTTAACAATGCGTTTTTGATCAAAGAACTCTCTTCGCCTGACTTTTTTACTTCATCATTTAAAGCAATAACTTTTGCGCTGACATTTTCAAAATTTTTAAAAAGATCTTCGGTAATTTTTTTGATATTTTCTTGCTGAAAAATACTGAACTGATTTTGTTGTTCGTTATTCTTTCTCACTAACTCTTCTGACAGTTGCAAAAGCATTACTTCTTTACTTTTATGCCATTGTTCTTGTTCATTTTTCAAGTTTATAAAAGATTGCTTTAATAGCTCATTTTGTTTTTCAAATTCTAAAATATTTTGACGCAAATTTTCACTTTCTTCCAAAATTTTATTTTTTTCTTCACGCAAAAAATTTATTTCGTTTTGGGCATGCTCATACTTACCTTTGAAAGAACTTAGTTGACGATTTTCAGAAATTAAATTCTGAGATTCTTGATTGTGCTCTTGTAAACGTGAATTTAAGTTCTTAACTCTTTCCTCATAAATTAGATTTTGTGCACGCAAATTTTGCGAATTTTTATTTAATTTATAATAAAGAAAGATTGTAGTTGAAGCTAGAACTAGAGTTATTAAAACTATTATCATTATCTTATAAGTTTAATTAATTAAACTGTCCTCTTAACTTAGAGCTGTCATGCTAAGCATAAGTGAAGAATCTCTAGCATTTGGACTGAGAAGCTCTAACTATTGGACTCCCTCACTTATGCTCAGGATGACAGTTATAACAAAAAATAATAAAACCATGACTGAACAACAAATTCAACCACAAGTTCTTTGCGCTTTGCCATTAAGAGATGTAGTAATCTTTCCTAATATGACTACAACAATTCTAGTTGGAAGAGAAAAATCAGTTAACGGAATTGAAGAAGCAAAACGTTTAAATGTTCCAATTTTTGCAGTTTTACAAACCAATCCAGATAGTGACGAATTTAATGAAAACAATATTAACAAAGTTGGGGTAATTTGTAAAATTGTTGAATCAATAAGGACAGTCGATGGAACTCTTAAAGTTATAATTCAAGGCCTTTTAAGAGCTGAAATTAAAAGTTTATCTTCTAATGGAACTTACTTCACTTGCGAAGTTGTAATTTTGTCTGATGCAAAATTTATGCCAGATTCAGAAGAAAAAGATAAAAAATCAACTAAAGAAATTTTAAGCCTAGTCAAAGGTTGTGTAGAAAATTTTAGAAAATATGCAACATACAACAAAAGAATTACTTCTGAGATTTTAACAGCTTTATTACGCTTGAAATCACCTCATGAAATTGCTTACTTGATTACAATTAACCTAAACAGTACACCAACAAAAAAACAAAAAGTTTTAGAGGAAACTAACCTAGCAAAAAAACTTTATAAGGTTTTGGAGTTACTAAAAATTGAACTTGAAATTGCTCAATCAGAAGCCAGAATTAACAAGTCAATTCAAGATAAAGTTGCGAAAGCCAACAAAGAATTTTACTTAAATGAGCAGTTAAAAAATATCAAAAAAGAACTTGGCCACGATGAAGAAACTGAACTCAAAGAATTATCAAATAAGATTGCCAAACTAAAATTACCAAAAGAAGTTTCCGAGAAATGCAAAACAGAGTTAGCAAAATTAGAAAAAATGAATCCTTTTGCTTCTGAATCTGGAGTTGTAAGAAACTATTTAGATTGGATTATCTCACTTCCTTGGAGTACTAAAAGCAAACCAAGCAATGATCTTAATAAAGCTCACGATATTCTTGATAAAAACCACTTTGCTTTAGATAAAGTTAAGGACCGAATTCTAGAATTCATTGCAGTTCAGATTAAAACAAAAGCTCTGAGAGGGCCAATTTTATGTTTAGTTGGATCGCCCGGTGTTGGTAAAACTTCTTTAGCAAAATCAATTGCCGATTCACTAAATCGTAAATATGTTAAAGTTTCTTTGGGTGGGGTACGCGATGAGTCTGAAATTCGTGGCCACAGAAGAACTTATATTGGCTCAATGCCAGGAAGAATAATTCAATCAATGCGTAAAGCAGGAACAGTAAATCCTTTGATGCTTCTTGATGAAATTGATAAAATGTCCCATGACTTTCGTGGTGATCCTTCGGCCGCTCTTTTAGAAGTATTAGATCCAGAACAAAATAATAATTTCTCTGATCATTATTTAGAAGTTGATTATGATTTATCACAAGTAATGTTTGTTGCAACTGCAAACAGCTTAAGTTCAATTCCTTTACCGCTTCGTGATAGAATGGAAATTATCAAGCTTTCTGGTTATACGGAAAATGAAAAACTGCAAATTGTAAAAAAACATTTAATTAGCAGACAATGCAAAGAAAATGGATTAACTAGCAAAGAATTTTCAATTTCAGATGAAGCAATTCTGACTCTAATCAGAGAATATACTTTTGAAGCTGGTGTTAGAAATTTAAATCGTGAAATTGCGAATTTAGCACGTAAAGCTGTTAAGGAAATTATCACAAAAAAAACTAAAGCATTGCATATTACAAAAGAAAATATTTCTAAATATGCAGGAGTTGCAAAACATCATTTCGGAATTGCCAAAGAAAAAGACTTGGTTGGTGTTACAACTGGACTTGCTTATACTGATTTTGGTGGTGACTTGCTTGATATTGAGGTATTAAAATTTGAAGGACATGGTAAAATTCAAATTACTGGAAAATTGGGCGATGTAATGAAAGAGTCGGCTCAAGCTGCGCTTAGTTATTCTAGATCAATAGCTAAGAACTACAAAATTGATGCTAAGAAATTTTCTAAATATGATTTTCATATTCACGTTCCTGAAGGGGCAACTCCTAAAGATGGTCCATCTGCTGGTGTTGCTCTTTGTGTTTCTTTAGTTTCCTCAATCAGTGGAATTTCAGTTAAAAAAGACATAGCAATGACAGGAGAAATTACTTTAACTGGAAAAGTTTTAGAAATTGGTGGTTTAAAAGAAAAACTTTTAGCAGCTCTTCGTGGTGGAATTAAAACAGTTTTAATTCCTGAAAGTAATCGTAAGAACCTAAGCGAGATGCCAAAAGAAGTTTTAGATAAACTTACTATTAAGCCAATTAGAACAATTGATGAAGCATTAAATGAAGCATTGGTTTTACCAAAAAAACCAGCAACAAAGAAAAAATAATTTATGCAAAAACAAATTCACATCATTGCAGGTGCTAATGGTGCTGGAAAAAGCTCCCTTGCTAGAGTCACGCTTTTGCCAGATTTTTTAAAAAGTAACGAATTCGTTAATGCTGATGAAATTGCTAAAATTTTATCACCTCAAAACCCTGAAAAATCAGCAATAAAAGCTGGTAGATTGATGTTGCAAAGAATGAGCTTTCTTTTAAATGAGGAAGTTAATTTTGCTTTTGAAACCACCCTTTCAGCCAAGATTTATCTGAATTTTATCACAAAATCTCAAAAACTTGGTTACAAAGTAAATTTAATTTTTTTGATATTACAAAGCTCTAGGCTTGCAAAAATAAGAGTAGAGAATAGAGTTAGTAAAGGTGGTCATAACATTGAACCAAAAACAATTGAACGCAGATTTCAAAGAGGTCTTGAAAATTTACAAGATTATTTAAAAATTGTTGATACTGCTTCGATTTATGAAGCAAGTGGACCAGAACTTGTTGAGGTTGCTAAAAAAAGCAACAATAAAATTATAATTTCTAACAAAGATCTTTGGAAAAAACTTTATGGGTAATACAGAAATTCTCAAAAGAACCGATGCAGGAGTTAGAGAAGGAAATAAAATGCTAATTCGTGAGTTAATTTCTGACGCCGAAGAAAAAGGAATTTTCCCAGCTTGGGCAATTGACGGCAAAGTTAGAAAACTAAAACTTATAAACCAAATTTTGTTAAAAAAATTTGAGAAAGAATTAAAAAAATTTAGTTTTAAAAGAGCTGATTTTTGTTTTTTAGAAGAAGATTTAAAACAAACTAAAAATAACTCAAAAAATAAAATGGTTATTTTAGTTCACAAAGAATCGGCAATCGTAAAGCAATATAAAAACTCACATTGGATCACCGACTTTAGAAAAGATTTAGAAAATAAAATTTTTACAAATTAAATTCACATGCAAGACAACAAAAACATTACTTTAGCTGCAGTTCTTTCTGTTATAATTTTAGTTTGCTGGACTTGGTTTTACGAAAAACCAAAAGCTGAAAAAAGATTAATTGAACAAAAATTATACGAAGAAACTCAAAAAGCAGAAAAACAAAAAAATGCTAATCAAACTTCTCAAGCAAATAATCTTGAAAATACGAATATAAATTCTGCTTCCAAAGAGGTAAAAAATAGTAACATTGAAGAAATTGTGCAAATCACAAAAAATCGTAATGATATTTTGTCAGCAACATCATCTAAAAGAATTCAAATTAGTAGTGAAAGCTTGCATGGATCAATTTCACTTGAAGGAGCTCGTTTTGACGACTTAACGTTGGCAAAATATTTTGTAACTTCCGAAAAAAAAGAAGAAGTTAAACTTTTTTCACCCTCTCAAAGTAAAGAAAGATATTTTGCTGATTTTGGCTGGTTAAGCTCAGATTCAACTATTGATTTGCCAAAACCAACCACTTTATGGAAAAGCAACTCTGAAAAACTAACTCCTCAGAACTCGGTGTCTCTGTCTTGGACAAACAAAGATAATATTGAATTTATAATCAAAATTAGTCTTGATGAAAATTACATGTTCAATGTTACTCAAACAGTTAAAAATAATTCTAGTAAAGACATTTCTTTAGCAACTTATGGTAGAGTTAACCGCTCTAAAAGCTTTGAGAAAGGAACTTATATTCTTCACGAAGGTGCAATTGGTGTTTTCAACAACATTTTACAAGAAGTTACTTATGAAGATCTAATTGAAGAAAAAAACAAAGATTTTAAAGCTGAAAATGGTGGTTGGCTTGGAATTACAGATAAATACTGGCTAAGCTCATTAATTCCTGATAAGAAAATCTCTTACAAAGCAAATTTTAACAGCAGTTATCAAAACAAAACTCAATTTTTTAATGTTGAATTCATAGGACAAGAATTTGCAGTAACCAAAAATTCTGAACTTAGCTTTGAAAACCAAATGTTTGCAGGAGCAAAAAAAATCAAACTTTTAGATCAATATTCTAAAGATTTTGATATAAAACTTTTTGACCGCGCAGTTGATTTTGGATGGTTTTATTTTCTAACTAAACCCTTCCTTTTCATAATTGATTTCTTATACAAATTTTTGGGCAACTTTGGTTTAGCAATTTTGGCAATGACTGTTTTGATTAAGTTGGCTTTATTCCCAATGGCCAACAAATCTTACACTGCAATTGCAAAAGTTAGAAAATTGCAACCAAAAATTGATGATATAAAAAAGAAATTCAAAAATGATAGAGTTGCTTTCAACCGTGAACTGATGGAACTTTACAAAAAAGAAAAAGTTAACCCTGCAGCAGGTTGCCTACCAATTCTTATTCAAATTCCTATTTTCTTCTCATTATACAAAGTTCTGTATGTAACTCTTGATATGCGACAAGCACCATTTTACGGCTGGATTCAAGATTTGTCAGCACCAGATCCAACTTCAATTTTCAACTTATTTGGTTTACTTTCTTTTGAAACCAGTGCTATGTTTACAATTGGTATTTGGCCAATTTTGATGGGTATTACAATGATTATCCAACAAAAACTAAGCCCAGTTACTTCTGATCCAACTCAGGCAAAAATTATGAAATTTATGCCTTATGTTTTAACTTTTGTTTTAGCAGCTTTCCCTGCAGGATTAGTTATCTACTGGACTTGGAGCAACGTTTTATCCATTTTACAACAATGGTTTATTAACAGAAAGTTGAAATAGTTGTTAATTACTTATTATTTTCAGCATCAACAATTGTTTTCATTCCTAACATTCTTTGTTATCCTGAGCGTAAGCGAAGGACATCAATAGATAAGCTCCTGAATCTGATTTGACAGAAATTGTTGAGATTTAATAACAATATGGAAGAGTAGCCGAGGTTTGAGCGGCAGAAGCTTGAAGTCAAACTTTAGTTTGACGAAATGGCTGCAAAAACATCATAAACGCATGTTTTTAGCGAATAAAGGGAATTGAAGATAGTAAATTCCCAAAGTTTTCATCAAGAAAACCTAAATTTATGGAAGAGTGGCCGAGTGGTCGAAGGCGCACGCCTGGAAAGTGTGTATAGGGTCAAAAGCTCTATCAAGGGTTCGAATCCCTTCTCTTCCGCCATACCTTGTTAGTCTTACATCCGTAGGTCTCCAGACTACTTTCAAAATTTTGACCAAAGAGGATTCAAACTTTTATCCGTTTTGACCTGTGACCGCTCTGGGTATATACCAAAACATAAATCTATACTCTTAATTAATTCCAACTAAACTTTCCCACAATATCAACTAAATTTGTGGATTTATGGCGAAGGCTTATTCTTTGGATTTAAGGCAAAGAGTTTTTAATTTA
>JACCDZ011706182.1_pt1 | contig 14122 bp, 14 predicted proteins | sample 7449551 | NCBI WGS metagenome assembly JACCDZ01 (sample SAMN15323452, study PRJNA562643) | freshwater metagenome | isolation source: river surface water | place: USA:Blue River Watershed | collected 2017-08-18
CGGTCGTAGAGCGAGTCGTACTGGTCATACAGGGTATGCAGCTTGCAGGTGTTTTCCGCAGAGGTCTGGAAGCCCGGTGGACACAGCGCGGCCAGCGTGATGGGCGGCTGCACAGCAACTGCCGCTTGCGCAACAAGACTCAGAGCAACAGCAGCACAGCAGCGCATGAAGGGAAGAAGACGCACCGGATAACCCTTAGTTCGCAGCCAGCGTGTTCAGATAGGCCAGCACGTCCTGCAACTCCTGCTCGCTGAGGGTGTTGGCCATCATTTTCATCTGCCGGCCAAACTTGTCCTGCTGCTGATACCCGCGCTTGCCCTGCTTGAAGTTGTTGAACTGGGTTTGCAGGTAGCTGTCACTCTGCCCGGCCAGCGCCGGTGAGTTGAGTGCCGGATTCCCCTCCGCCTTGCCGCCATGGCAGGAGCCACACTTGGACTGGTAGAGCTTCAGCCCCTGAGCAGCATCCCCCCCGCTGAGCGTCGCGCTGGCCTTGACTGCCGGCAAGCTGGCCAGGTACTGCGCCACCGCCGTCACTGCCGCGTCATCCGGCAGCGCCTTGGCCATCGGCGCCATCATTGCACCGCCTGCATCACCAGGGGCTGTCCCGCGCAGGTCAGTACGGAAGTTGATCAGCTGGCGCTGGATATAAGCCTCTTGGTGACCGGCCAGTGCAGGTGCATTAAGAGCCGGATTCCCCTCACCAGCCGCGCCATGACAGGCCACACAGGTGGCATCAAACAGGGCTTTGCCCTGCGCCGTATCGGCGGCCTGCGCAGGCATGACGGCGGCCACGCCGGTCAACAACAGAGCGGAAAAAATCGCTTTCATGGAGGGTCACCATTGACTGAGGACGGGCGCAAAGCCTCGTGAAGTGTGCGGAGAATATATGGAACTATAGTACCAATCAAGACGTAAATTGAAACAATTCCACAGCGTCCAACTCACAGAGGATCAGTCATACCGGTATAGCAGTCACCAGCCACGCCGGCTTCAGACCCTGAGCCCGAGCAACACCGCGCACACCAGCAGAAAACCGCAGAACAGCAGGCGCAAGAGCTTTTCCGGCAACGCATGCGCGAGCTTCACGCCCCAACTGATGCTGACCAACCCACCGATTGCCAGCGGCAGACCGATAGACCAATCGACCTCGCCATGGGCCGCATACGCCAGCAGGGTCACTGAAGTAGCCGGCAGCGCCAGCGCCAGCGACAAGCCTTGGGCGATTACCTGACTGACACCGAAAATGGCTGTCAGACTGGGCGTAGCCAGCACTGCGCTACCCACCGCAAACAGCCCACCGAGCAACCCGGAAAGCGCTCCCAGCGGAATCAGCCAGGGCCAGGAATAACGCAATTGCTGCCCTCCGGCGGGTAACCGGCGAAACAAACGCCACAGATTGAACGCTGCCAACGCCAAGAGAAACACCACAAACGCCAGGCGCATGCTGCGTGCATCCAGTTGCACGGCGACCACAGCGCGCTAAGCAGACCAGACACACCCAGCGCCAGCGCGTGGCGGTGATCTATCGGATTGCGCTGGTGATAACGCCACAGGGCGAGCACCACGTTGGGCACTACCATCACCAGCGCCGTGCCCTGCGCCAGTTGCTGGTCCAGACCAAACAGCACACCCAGCACCGGGATCGCGATCATCCCGCCACCGATCCCGAACAAGCCGCCGAGCGTACCGAGTGCAGCACCGAGCAAGAGATTCAACAGCCAGCTTGCAATGTCCATGTGCCCTCCGGCGTCTGATAAATGGTTATGCACCCGCCACATACGGGGCAACCCCCTCTCCCGCTTGCGGGAGAGGGCTGGGGAGAGGGGCTTTAGCTAAGCTGGCGCAGTGCCCCCCCCTCTTCCTAACCCTCGGCTTTGGCATCCTGCGTCGCCCTATCTCCTGCATCCATGTAGCCCGGATGCAATCCGGGGATAAGGTTTTCAGCTCCAAACATCCCGGATTTCATCCGGGCTACGATGCTACCCCTCTCCCCCATGGGGCGAGGGAATAACAAGCCACAGCAGGTGGAAAAGGCTATCGCCGTTTTCCACCCTACGAGGGGTGATCCATGCAACACATAACTGGCACACAGCCAATAAAAAACCCGGCACGCTGGCCGGGTTTTTTTCAACTCGCTCGGGCTTAGGCCGAAGGAGCTTGTGTACGACCCTTGTAGGAGCCGTCACGGGTGTCGATCTCGATCCAGTCGTCGATGTTGCAGAAATCTGCAACCTTGACTTCAGTGCCGTTGCTCAGCTTGGCTGGCTTCATCACTTTGCCGGAAGTATCGCCACGGGCGGAGCCTTCGGTGTAAGTGATCTGACGCACGATGGTGGTCGGCAGGTCGATGGAGATCACTTTGCCTTCGAAGAATACGGCTTCGCAGACGTCGGTCATGCCTTCTTCAATGAACGGCAGAACGCTTTCCAGATCTTCAGCGCGCAACTCGAAGGAGTTGTACTCGGGATCCATGAACACGTAGTCGTCACCGCTGATGTAAGACAGGGTCACTTCCTTGCGCTCAAGGATGACCGGCTCCATCTTGTCGTCGGCTTTGTAAACAGTCTCGGTCTTGGAACCGTTGACCAGGTTCTTCAGCTTCATCTTGACGATGGCGCTGTTACGGCCGGACTTGGTGAATTCGGCTTTCTGGATCAGCCAAGGATGGCCATCAATCAGGGCCACGCTGTTGGGCTTCATTTCTGCTGCGGTTTTCATACGCTAATCCGTATTGGAGGGGGAGACAAAAACAGGCCGCGTATCATAGCCAATTTGCACAAAAATGCGCCAGCCCCGCCGCCAGATCTCTATGCGCAGCCTGTCGGATCGACCAGTTGTGCGCATGCTGTTGCACCTGTGGCCACTGCGCCTGAAGCGCCTGCCAGCTCAAGGCCAGCGGTTCGCCGGTGTTCCAGGCCTGCCAGAATGTTCGGAGTGCCTGCGCACTCTCATCCGACAGGCCTTGTAGATAGAGCTGCACAAAGGCCTCCAGCTTCTGCAGATGCGCATCGTCGGCTTGCTGATAGATATGCCAGAGCAACGGTTTGCCGGCCCAGAGCGCCCGCACAAAGGAATCCTCACCGCGCACCGCGTTGAAATCACAGCTCCACAACAGACGGTCGTAATCCTCCTGACTGACGAAGGGCAACACCTGCACGCGCAAGCGACCGCGCGTACAAGCATCGCCAACCTGCAGCTCACCCTCCCCCAGCCATGCCTGCACGCTGCCCAGTACGCGGCCTTCCGGCACCAGCAGCAGAACCTTTTCAGCACCCTCGGCCAGCGTCTGCAACCAGTCGGGCAAGCCGGCACATTCATAGGTGAACAACGAGTAGAGCTGTTCGTTGTCTGCCAGCCGGATGCCCAGACGTTGGAGAAATCCGGCTCTGGATTCAGGCTGCGAGACAAAGGCGTCGCGTGCTTCCAGCAAGCCCTGCTCGCGCAGCAAGCCACCGGTATCGGCACGAAAGCCGGGGAAGTAGAAAAACTTCTGCAAGCCTCCACCCTGCAAGGAAGGCAGTGCATGACAGCCGCCCACCCAGTCTTCAGCGCTGAGGTATTCCAGATTCAGCCACAACGGTTTGCGCACGCTGGCCTGCATGTCTGCCAGATAAGGGGCGGGAAGCTGACAGGCGAAGGCTTCGATCACCACATCAGCCACCGCCACCGGCTGCCACTGCGCTGGCCAGTGGCGGATCTCGACGCCCGCCTGCTGCTGGGCGCTGGCCTGCGCATCCGCCCGCGGGCACAACCGGACGAAGGCAGACAGATCATCGACCCACAGCCGCACCTGCACGTTGTGCTCGGCGACCAACTGACGCGCCAGCCGCCAGGTCACGCCAATATCGCCGTAGTTATCCACGACCACGCAGAAAATATCCCACACCTGACGCATGACTGGCTTTCCGTTGAGTGAACAGGGGCATTATGCCTGCAGCCCGAGGGTTGTTCTTGCCCGACGAGAGTCATGCGTTAAACGCATCAAAGCAGCCCCTTCTATGCATTTGAAGTTTACCTATTCCTTTGCCACGCTTGCCCGAGGCTCCGCCACCGCACAAGGGTTCAAGCATGAGTGTTCGCAGCGACATCCTGGCGCTTCAAGACAGCATCAATCAGGCCGTTCTGGGGCAGGAAGCGGTAGTCCGGCAAATCCTGCTGGCGCTTCTGGCCAATGGCCATGTGCTGCTGGAAAGCCTGCCCGGGCTGGCCAAAACCCGGACGGTACGCGCTCTGGCCAGCCATCTGCACGCGCAGATGAGCCGCATCCAGTTCACCCCTGATCTGCTGCCCTCGGACATCACCGGCACCGAAGTGCTGCACAGTGAAGGCGGCAACCACCTGATCCAGTTTCAGCGCGGGCCGCTGTTCGGCAATGTAATCCTCGCCGACGAGATCAACCGCGCGCCGGCCAAGGTGCAAGCAGCGTTGCTCGAAGCCATGGAAGAACGGCAGATCACCATCGCGGGCAAGAGCCACCTGCTGCCGGAGCTGTTCATGGTGCTGGCCACGCAGAACCCGATCGAGCAGGAAGGCACCTACCCGCTACCAGAAGCGCAGATGGACCGCTTTCTGATGAAGATCCTTATGGACTACCCGCATCCGGCGCAGGAAGCCGAGGTGCTGCGCCTGCTGCGCGGCGAAGAAGCCCACCACAGCAGCGCGCCCGGTTTGGTCCTGGAGCAGGAGGTGCTGTTTGCTGCGCGCAAGGAACTGTGCGGCATTCATGTCTCGACCAGTATCGACAGCTACATCATCGACCTGATCAACGCCACCCGGCATCCGGCCGCTTACGATGCCGAACTGGCGCAGTGGATCCGCATTGGCGCCAGCCCGCGCGGCGCCATCAGTCTGGACCGTGCCGCACGCGCCAATGCCTGGCTGGAGGGGCGCGAGTTCGTCACCCCCGACGATATCCGCCGGGTGCTGCCGCCAGTCCTGCGGCATCGCCTGCAGCTGACTTACGACGCCGTGGCAGACGGCATCAGCGCCGATCAGATCCTTGAGCGCCTGCTCGACAAAGTGGCCCTCGCGGCCTGAGTGACGAGTCATGGCCGAAGTGATTTGCGCTCAATGCAGCACAGGGTTGCCCCTCATAACACCCGTTGCCTGGGTCGTAGGGTGGACAACGGCGCAGCCTTGTCCACCAATGCTCCGTCCATGGTGGCCAATCGCTTCGCGAGTTGACAACCCTACGGCGAATGCAGGTCGATTTGAGCGCAGCCAGGGCCAGCATTCGCTCGATGATGCGTGCCGATCAGGATGCCCACATTGAATGCGCGTGAAGCAGACGGCCTGGCCTACACCTCGCTGGCGCACCTGCTGCGTCTGGAACAGCCGGCCCAGCACTTGAGCTTCAACAGCCGCCAAGCGCTGTCGAGCATTCTCGCCGGCCAGCACAACTCGCGCTTGCGCGGCCGCGGGCTGAATTTCGAGGAACTGCGTCGCTATCAGCCCGGCGATGACCTGCGGCATATCGACTGGCGCGTCAGCCTGCGCCAGGGCAAACCCTTTATCCGCAGCTTCAGCGAAGAACGCGACCGCCCGGCACTGATTCTGGTCGACCAGCGCATGGACATGTTCTTCGGTTCGCAATACAGCCTGAAATCCTGCACGGCGGCTGAACTGGCCTCACTGGCCGCCTGGATGATTTTCCACAGCGGCGACCGCGTCGGCGGTCTGGTATTCAACGACGAGCGCATTGAACGTATCGCCCCGCTGCGCAGCCGCCAGCGCATCGAACAGTTGTGTGCCGCGATCGTCCGCCAGAATCATGCGCTGGCCGCTGACAATCCGGCCATCGACAGCAGCGGCCAGCTCGACAAGGTGTTGCGCGAATGTCTGACGCTGGCTGGCCACGACCACCTGATCTGCATCATCAGCGACTTCGCCGGCACCAGTGCGAAAACCCTGCAACTGCTGCGCGAACTGTCTGCACACAACGATGTGATTGCCTTGCAGGTCTACGACCCGCTGGCATTGAAGATTCCGCAAAACGGCCACTTGCTGATTACCCAGGGCGAATTGCAGGTCGAACTGGCGGTGGGTCGCCGTCATGTGCATCAACCACTCAGCGCCTTCAGCACTGGGCGCCTGCGCGATGTCGCGGAGCTGTTACGCCGCAGTCAGATTCCCCTGCTGATGATCAGCACCGGCGAGCCTGCCCTGCCGCAATTGCGCTTTGAACTGGGCAGAGCCAAACGATGAGCACTGCCGCCAACATTTCCCAGTTGCAGAGCCTGCCGCTACCGCCTGCGGTGAGTTATCTGCCGCAGACCTGGGGCTGGCTGGCGCTGTTGCTGATGCTGCTTGGCGCAGCACTGTTCTTCGGCGGTCGTGCTTACTGGCGCTGGCGGTGCAACCGCTACCGGCGTGCCGCGCTGGCACAACTGGCGCACCTGCAGGCCGCACTGGCCAGCAGCAGCGACCGCAGCCCCTTGCGCCAGCTGCCCGACCTGCTCAAGCGCACAGCCCTGTCGATACCCGCTCAGAGCGGGGTCGCCAGTCTGGGTGGCCAGGACTGGCAGCGCTTTCTGGAAAGCAGCTGTCCTGCTCCACTGCCTGCCGATTTCAGCCGCCAACTGGCGGTTCTCAGCTATGCGCCGAAAGCGCAGTTGCAAGCCTTGTCAGCGCAGCAGATCGAAGACTTGCTGGGCGCAAGCCGGCAATGGCTGGAGCAGCACCATGTGGCAGTTTGACTACCCCTGGCTGTTTGCCCTGCTGCCACTGCCGCTGCTCGGCTGGCGTTACCTGCCGGCTTACAAGGAAGCACGCCAGGCGTTACGCACGCCGTTTTTCGGCGCCATGAGTCAGGCGCTGGGCATTGCCCCGCAGCAATCGGGCGTACGGCAGAACCGCTCACAACTGACGCTCAACCTGCTGCTCTGGGGTTTGTTGTTAATCGCTCTGGCACGCCCGGTCTGGGTCGAGCCGCCGCTTGAACAGAGCAAACCGGCACGCGACCTGCTGCTGGCCATCGACATCTCGCAATCGATGGAAGCCAAGGACTATCTGGGCCGCGACGGTCTGCCGGTAGACCGGCTGACCGCCGTCAAGCAGGTGGTGCAGGACTTTATCGACCGGCGCCCGGATGATCGGCTGGGGTTGATCCTGTTTGGCGACGGTGCCTTCGCTCAGGCACCGCTGACCCTGGACCACGGCAGCCTGAAACTGTTGCTCGATCAAGCCGGGATTGGCATGGCCGGCCCGAGCACCGCCATTGGCGATGCCATTGGCCTGGGCATCAAGATGCTGGAGCAGAGTGAGCAGCCGGAAAAGACCCTGATTCTGCTCACCGATGGCAACGATAACCGCAGCGTGATTCCGCCCGTGCAAGCCGCAGCGCTGGCCGCCAGCAAGCACATCCGCATCCACGCCATAGGCATGGGTGACCCGCACGCCAGCGGCGAAAACCGTGTCGATACCAAGGCGCTGGAGAAGATTGCACAGGCCACCGGCGGGCGCAGTTTCATGGCCAGTGACAGTTCCGCGCTGAGCGAGATCTATCAGACCCTCGACCAGATCACCCCGCATGAGGTGCGACACCTGAGTTTCCAGCCCAAGCGCGATCTGTTTGTCTGGCCGCTGGGCGCCGGCCTGCTGTTGCTGTGTCTTTATCACGGGCTGGCCGCCCTGCGCGGACGTAGGCGCTCAAAGCCGCGTCCGGTTGTAAGCAGTGAGGCCGGCTGATGGAAATCGACCTCAACCAGCTGCACTTCATCCGCCCGCTCTGGTTGCTGCTGATCCTGCCAGCGCTCCTGCTGCCCTGGGCCTGGCACCGCCAACGCGGCGGCCTGCAGCGTTTGCGCACGGTGTTCGCGCCACACCTGCTCAAACATCTGGTTGTCAGGCCCGAAGACCCGCAACGCCTGCGCCCGGCCTGGTTGCTCTGTGCCCTGCTGGGACTCGGCGCCCTCGCGGCCGCCGGGCCGACCTGGGAGCTGGATCGCCCGCCGTTTCTCGAAGACAAGGCGCCGCTGATTCTGGCCGTCGACTTGTCACCCTCGATGGATGCCGGCGATGTGGCGCCCAGTCGGCTGGAGGCGGTGCAGAACAAACTGCGCGACCTGCTTGAGCGCCGCACCGGTGCCCGTACCGCCCTGCTGGTGTATGCCGGTACGGCGCATCTGGTACTGCCGCCCACCGACGACCCGCAACTGCTGGAAACCTATATTCAGGCGCTGTCCACCAACCTGCTCGACACCCCGGGGAAAAACGCCCTGGCCGCCACGCAAGAAGCCATCCGCCTGCTCGATGCAGAGAAGAGCCCGGGCACGCTGGTGCTGATCAGCGACGGCGCCGACACCAGCCAGCTGGATACGCTCAGCCAGCAGCTCAACGCCTCGCCCGAAGATTTGCAGGTACTGGTCCTGGCGGTCGGCAACCAGAGCGGCGGCCTGATCACCGATGCCAGTGGCGCACCCCGACTGGACAGGCGCGGCAAACCGGTGATCAGCGAATTCGACAAACAGGCGCTGGAGGAGTTGGCGGATGCCGCCAATGCACCGATCGGCAGCCTGACGCCCAACGCTGATGATCTCGACTGGATTCAGCTGCACGCCCAACAGCACTTCCGTGCGGCCAACCCGGACAACCCCGAGTTGCACTGGAAAGACATGGGCTACTGGCTGTGCTGGCTATTGCTGCCCTTGGCCTGGCTGGCGATCCGCAAGGGCTGGAGCGTCAGCTGGATGCCGGCGCTATTTCTGACTGCAGGTCTCAGTCTGACTGCCGAACAGGCACACGCAGGCTGGCTGGCCGATGTGTTTTTCACTGCGGATCAGCAGGGCCGCTGGTATTTCGAGCAGGACCAACTGCCGCTGGCGGCCGAGCATTTCAGCGATCCCTACTGGAAAGGTCTGGCGGCGTATCAGGCGGCCGAATTCGACGACGCTCTGGCCAGCTTCGCGCGCATGGCCAATGGCCCGGTCGCGCAGCATCCGGCCGCCTACTTTCACATCGGCAACACCCAGGCGCGCCTGATGCGCTACCCGCAAGCCATCACCGCCTATACCGAAGCGCTGCGCCTGCAACCGGATTTCCCAGAGGCCAGCTTCAATCTGGCACTGGTCATTGAGTTGCAGCGGCAGTTCGAAATCGACCAGCAATCTGCCCCTCAGGATGATGAAGGCAGCGAGCAGTACGACGACAAGGGCGAACCCGGCAAAGGCAAAGAGGCCATGGTCACAGCGCCAAAGCCGACCGCTGCCGACGTCTGGTTGCGCAACCTCAGCACCTCACCGGCAGGCTTTCTGCGCAACAAGTTCAGACTGCAACAACAGTTAACCGAGCCCACAGGAGCCACGCCATGAGGCTTGTGCTGCTGCTTGCCGGCTTGCTTGCCTGTTGCAGTTACGCACAGGCCGAACCACAGGTCCGTGTGGAGGCCCGCCTGCAACCCGCAGCGCCCTATCAGGTAGGCGCCACCCTGCGTCTGGAAGTGGACCTGCTGACCAGCACCTGGTTTACCCAGGCACCACAACCGGCGCCGCTGGAGCTGCCGAACGCGCTGATCTCACCCCCCACCGGGCAAGCCGACAAGCTGACACTGACCATCGACGGTGAGACCTGGTTCGGCCTGCGTCTGACCTACCTGATCAGCCCGACCGCGCCCGGCCAGTTCAGTATTCCGGCGCTGCCGTTCAGTCTGCACCTCGGCCAGGCCGCAGGCCCAATCAATGTCAGCAGCGCCGCGCTGAACTTCAACGTCAGCGGTGCTGCCCTGACCGAGCAGCCCACTAACCATCTGGTCGCCAGCCAGATCCGTATGACCCAGCAGTGGCAGCAATCGGCAGACCCGCTCAAGGTCGGCGAGCGGATCACCCGGCAGGTGCGCATTGAAGCCGATGGTGCGCAGGCCATGCTGATTCCACCGGTCGAGTTCAGCGACATCCCCGGCCTCAAGCGCTACCCGCAGGCACCCTCGGTCAGCACCCTGAGTGATGGGCGGGGCAGCATCGACGGTGGTGTGCGCATCGACAGCGTCAGTTATGTGGTCGAGCAAGCCGGTGACTACAGCCTCCCCGCAGTCGAACTGCACTGGTGGAGCACTAACAGTCAGAGCGAACAGACCAGCCGCGTGCCCGCCATCGACTTCGCAGCGCTGCGCAGCAGCGCTTACCAACTGCCGTTCTCGCTGGAAGCCGATCTGGAAAAACTCGGCCGTGGCCGGCTGATCCGGCTTTCCCCGCCGCTGCTGTTGTTCACCGGCAGCGTCCTGCTGCTGGGCTTGCTGGCCTATCTGGCCCGGCATCGCCTTCATGAAGAATGGATGCGCCTGCAGCGTTGGAACAACCACCGGCAGGCAAATTGGCTGGCTTCGGAGCGCTTTGCCTGGCAAGCCTTGCAGCGCGCGCTGCGCGCAGATGATGTGCCACTGCAAGCACTCTACCGCTGGCAAGTGCGCAATCAGGGATTCGCCGACCTGCAGGCACTGGCCGGGCAGTTGCCCGCAGCCGCGGCGGCTTGTCTGCAACAGGCGCTGGCCGATCACTACAGCCTGCAGCGCACCCGCCAGGCCGACCTGAAACCACTGCGCGACGGCCTGCAGTTACTGCGCAAGCAGCGTGTTCGCCGCGCCCGTGAAATCGACCCGTTACCCCCGTTAAGGCCCTGGCCATCCGCCTCGGCGAACACTGCAGAGCATGACACCCACACCTGAGCTGGCGATGAATGGTGGAACTGCCATTTGCGCTTTCCACTGTTCATTGCCACGCTCAGTCAGCACGGTGAATTCAATAAAAAACCGGGTGCCCGTCACCCCATCACACGCCGCCAAGGAGAACCCTCCGATGCAACTCAAACGACACCTGTTACCCAGCCTGGCCCTTGCGGCCGCCTCCTGCCTTGGACTGGCCAGCGCCGTCCAGGCAGCCGACAAACCGAACATCCTGGTGATCTGGGGTGATGATGTGGGCGTCCACAGCCTCAGCCTGTACAACCATGGTATCCAGGGTTTCCGTACCCCCAACATCGACAGCATCGGCCAGCAGGGCGCACTGTTCACCGACGCCTATGGCGAACAGTCCTGCACCGCCGGACGTTCGGCCTTCATCCTCGGACAACACCCCTTCCGCACCGGTCTGCTGACCATCGGCATGCCCGGCAGTGACCACGGCATTCCCGACTGGGCACCAACTGTGGCCGGCGTACTCAAGGACGAGGGTTACACCACCGGCCAGTTCGGCAAGAACCACTTGGGCGATCAGGACAAGCACCTGCCCACCGCCCATGGCTTTGACGAATTCTTCGGTAATCTGTACCACCTGAACGCCGAAGAAGAACCGGAAACCTATTACTACCCGAAAGATCCGGAATTCCGGAAAAAATTCGGCCCACGCGGGGTGATTCACTCCTTCGCCGACGGCAAGATCGAAGACACCGGCCCGCTGACCCGCAAACGCATGGAAACCATCGATGCGGAAATCCTGACTCACACCGAGAACTTCATCGAGCGGGCCGTCAAAGCTGACAAGCCGTTCTTTGTCTGGTTCAACACCACCCGCATGCACGTCTGGACCCGTCTGTCCAAGGAAGCCGAAGGCAAGACCGGCAAGGGTATTTATGCCGACGGCCTGGCCGAGCATGACGCCATGGTCGGTGAACTGCTGGCCAAACTCGATGAGCTGAAAGTGGCCGACAACACCATCGTCATGTACAGCACCGACAACGGTGCACAGAAAGTCAGCTGGCCGGACGCCGGCATCAGTCCCTTCCGTGGCGAGAAAGGCACCTCCACCGAAGGCGGTCACCGCGTGCCGTTGCTGGTCAAATGGCCGGGCGTGATCAAGCCCGGGACTTTCTACAACGACATGATCTCGCACATGGACTGGCTGCCTACTCTGGCGGCTGCTGCGGGCAACGACACACTCAAGGCTGATCTGGCCAAGGGTACCGAGATCGACGGCAAGGATTACCGCGTTCACCTGGACGGTTATAACTACCTGCCCTACCTCAAGGGCGAAGAGAAAAACGTCCCGCGCGAGTCCTACCTGTATTTTGGTCAGGCCGGCGATCTGAATGCCATTCGCTGGAACGACTTCAAGGTCACCTTCGCCGAAACCGGTGGCAACATCATGCTCGGCACCCGCACGGTAACCAACTGGCCGATGATCACCAGCCTCAAGGAAGACCCCTACGAGACCGCACCTTACGAGTCGCTGATGTTCGCCCGCTGGGCAGCCGACATGATGTGGATTGGTGTGCCGGTGCGCCAACAGCTGGAGCAGTTCATCAGCACCCTGCCCAACTACCCCATGCAAGAAGGCCAGAACATGAACCCGGCCGGTTTCAACTACAACACCTTCAAGGCCATGCAGATGGTCAAGCAACTTGAAACGGTGAAACCGCTGCTGGAAAAAGTGAAATCGCTGAGCAACCTCACCAGCTGGGGCTCGAAGGGCGAATAAGCCAGAAGCCTGAAAACAAGAGGGAGCGCCTGGCGCTCCCTTTTCGTGTCTGGCGGTGAAGGTCGGATTATTCGGCTCCTTCGGGGCCGTCGCCGCGCACGGCGACGTTCCTTCGGCGCGCTGCGCCTCGGGGGAAAGGTGTAAACCATATTCAGGACGAGACACCCAGAAACGAAAAACCCAGAACGCGCGCAATGCTGTTCACTTAAGCTCTGGTTGAGCGCGATCAGTTCCCTCGCCCCTCAGGGGAGAGGGTTAGGGGCGCCCGGCTAGGGAGAGGGGAAATCCTGCCGTATCGCACTGACTTTCAGCCCTCTCCCCCAGCCCCTCTCCCATAAATGGGCGAGGGGAGTAAATCGCGGACAAGTCGGGGTTTTTATCGTGTCTGGCGGTGAAGGTGGGATTATTCGGCCTGCGGCCTCACCCCTTCGGGGCCGTCGCCGCGCACGGCGACGTTCCTTCGGCGCAGAGCGCCTCGGTCGAACCCAAGGCTTCTCATCCCTGCGACCGCGCAAATGAAAAAGCCCCGACAGATCGGGGCTTTTTATGTATGGCGGTGAAGAAGGGATTCGAACCCTTGATACGATTTCTCGTATACACACTTTCCAGGCGTGCTCCTTCAACCGCTCGGACACTTCACCGGTACTCGCCGGACTGTAGTCCAACGAGGCGACGCAATTTATCTGAAAGACCACTCAAAGGCAAAAGGTTTTTCAGCAGATTCATACTGTTATGCCGGGCGTTAGGCAGCGTTTTGGACAGAATCGCAGGTTCAGCGGACTTTCTTCTGCCGCAACGCTTTACCGTCGGTTCGCGCATGGGTATGGTCGTCCCCTCTTAAACTCAAGGAACTCTGCCATGACTGATCTGGTGTCTTATCAATTCGAAGACGGCATCGCCACCCTGACCCTGTGCAACGGCAAGGTCAACGCGATTTCTCCGGACCTGATCGGTGCTTTCAACGCCGCACTGGATCGTGCTGAACAGGATCGTGCGGTGGTCGTCATTACCGGCACTCCCGGCATTCTCTCCGGCGGCTACGACCTCAAGGTCATGACCACCGGCCCGGCCAATGCGATCGCCCTGGTCACTATGGGCTCGAAACTGACCCGCCGCATGCTCGCCCACCCCTATCCGATCATTGTCGCCTGCCCCGGCCACGCCATTGCCAAGGGCGCTTTCCTGTTGCTGGCGGCCGATTACCGCATCGGCGTGGATGGCCCGTTCAATATCTGCCTGAATGAAGTTCAGATCGGTATGACCATGCACCATGCCGGCATCGAACTGGCACGCGACCGTCTGCGCAAGTCAGCCTTTCACCGCTCGGTCATCAATGCTGAACCCTTCACCCCGCAAGGCGCGGTGGATGCCGGCTTCCTCGACAAGGTGGTCGCGGCCGAAGACTTGCACGCCACCGCTCTGGCCACCGCGCAGCAGATGAAGAAACTCAACATGGTGGCGCACCGCAACACCAAGCTCAAAGTCCGCAAGGGCTTGCTGGAGGCGCTGGACAAGGCCATCGAACTGGACAGCGCGGCAGGCATGTAATGACTGTATCCCTCTCTCTCTCCCCGGAACGGGAGAGAGCGGTAGCCCGGATTTAATCCGGGAGCGCCTTGAGAGTGAGCATAATTTCCCCGGATTGCATCCGGGCTACCTTTATCAGGCTCGCCCACCCCGACCCGCCGGACCGCCCAGACAGTAGCCCGGATACAATC
>JACCDZ010260620.1_pt1 | contig 14108 bp, 13 predicted proteins | sample 7449551 | NCBI WGS metagenome assembly JACCDZ01 (sample SAMN15323452, study PRJNA562643) | freshwater metagenome | isolation source: river surface water | place: USA:Blue River Watershed | collected 2017-08-18
AACGTTCCACGGCTTGTTTTCAGGTGGCAAATTCAGCACCAAGCCATCACAAATATACACAAATTATTAAATTAAACAACGTCGTTTTGGGTTATTACTAACCTTGCCACTTGAAACAAACCGATGTTGGGCGTTCGGTTTTTTTTCTTCGGTTGCAATAATTCTTTTTGCGGTTGCAATATTTCTTTCTGCGGTTGCAATAATTCTAAATCGGATTGCTATATATTATTTTCTGCATGCTCTAAATCTAAACGTGATTTGTGTTTTTCTTACGCTACAACTTATAATTTAGTTGACGCATTTCTTTCTTTTAAAGTTCTGCACGAAACTGACGCCCAACGTTTCGCCGCTTCACGAAGTTGCGGATTTTCAACACTTTTGATTACAAATATAGACAAATTTTAGTTTCAAAAATTACCAATTCTGATAAATCCCAAACCCCGCAATTTCGTGAAACGGCTGTTAGCGGTAGTTTTTTTTTAGAAATCGTATTCGGCTTGTTTAATTAAATCTTGTATTACGTCTTTTTGCGTACTTCCGCTTTTTAATAATTCCATCATTTTTTCCGCATTTTTTTGTATTTCAGTTGTTTCTGCTCCGTAAGCTGCGGTTAAAAATCTATTCATATAATAATCAATATTATAAAATTGTTTTTTCTTTATATTGAAAAAAGCATAATTACCTTCTTTGTTCGATGCAACAATATATTTTTCAGTTTTTTTAGTAATTGTATAAATATTCATTGCTTTTTCAATTGGATTGTCTTTTGTAGAGAATTTGATTTCTTTGTTATCAAAAATAACGGTTAATAAATATTCTCTGTCATATACAGTAACTCCAAATTTTTGACTACAACTAATTTCAGCAGTACATTTAGTTTCTACTTTTGTATTTCCACTAACAATTGTTTTAGTTGTTTTTGCATTAGCTTTAGTTTTGGTTTGAGAAAATGAAACTGATGTAAATGTAAAAAGTAAGATTGTAAATATTAAGTTCTTCATATTTCTATTGGTTTAAAATAAATTTTTGAATTAATTCTTTAATTGTTGGATTTAAAAATTCTATTAAGTTGTCTTTTTCTTTTTCATCTTTAAATTCCACATTATTGTTTGCTAAAATTTCGTTTAATAAATCAACAATGTTATGTGAAAAAGTATCCGCTTTTCCCATATGTTCCGCCATAGCTTTTAACTTGCCCAAACCTGAACTTCCTCCAATCTTATTTTCAGATAAGTTTAATAATTTTTCAACTTCTAAAATTAGTTCGTTTTTTATATTTTCTTTATTCATAGTGTTTTACGTTTCGTTCAGCTAAAATTACCGCTAACGTTCCGCGGCTTTGCGATGGTTGGGAAAAGTAAGCCCAAAATTTTTGATTTAAGACTGACTTTTCCAAGTACAAAACCAACTTTAAATTAAGACTAATCCCCAACTATCGCAAAACCGCTGTTGTAAGCAGTGCTTTCTTCCATAAATAGTCGTGGTTGTTGTTCGTAATTCTGAATTCTATTTCTTGCAATTTCGCAATACTCTTCACTAATATCAACACCAATATAATCTCTTCCAAGTTTTAATGCTGAAATACAAGTTGTTCCACTCCCGTTCATTGGGTCAAATACTATATCGCCTTCATTAGTCCAAGAATTTATGTGGTCTCTTGCTAAAGCACAAGGAAATGGTGCAGGATGACCTTTCGCTTCTTGGTCTTCAGCTTTCTTTCCAACTACATATTCCCAAATATTACCTTTTATTTTTTGGCTTTTTACTGGTTGAGCCATTTTTTCTCTTTTTTGTTCACCTTTGGAGAAATTTTTATAAGTTGTACCATTAAGTTCTAAACCAGCGTGTAAGCAATCTATCTTTATTGGGTTGTGTGTTTTAACTGTTCCTTTACTAAAAACAAACATATACTCAAATATACCATTATACCTTTTTCTGTAAATTTGAGGAATTGGGTTTGTTTTTTGAAAAATCATAGTATCGTGTAAGTTGAAACCAACTTCCATAAACTTTAGTGCTTGTTTGAAACTTGTACCTGTTTCACTTCCCTCAATTGTTGCATCATTTACAACCCAAACAACAATACCGCCAACTTTTGTTATTCTATATAATTCTTTTGCAATGTCTTCAAATGGAAATGTGAAACCTTTGTAAGTTCTTAAATTATCGTATGGAGGTGATGTTAGAGTTAGGTCTATAGAATTTTCATCAAAGTTTTTCATCACTTCAACACAATTACCATTTATTATTTTGTTTATATATTTCTCCATTACTTTATATCAAATAAATTATTAGAATTTATCTTTTCTATTGCTTTAATTTTTGAATCTAATTTACTCATTTTTAATAATTCCTTTAAAGCATCTTTATGAGATAAATTAACCATTCTTTCACGTTCCGACGCTAAAAAAATTAACGCTTCTTTTTTTCCAATTTCAATTGTTTCTTTAATAGCTAATTTTTCGTCGTGCCATAATTCGCTAATAGATTTTGAATGCGACAACATTGTTTTATTTACTGCTAACCAGTAATCTACAGAATTTTTTGTTGGATTTAATGCTGGTATAGTTTCAAATATTTCAAACAATAGACTTTCAGATTTTACTTTACTAACCTCGTTTGCGTATCTTACTAAAAGTGCTAAATGAGAATAACTAAAAACACATACATTTCTACTAATTGCTTGTTCGTAAATTTGGCTTGTCCTTGTAGGTAATTGATAAATTGGTGAAACTACCATTGCGTTTTTCTTTCCGTGCTTCCATTTATCCATTGCCTGAACCTTAAAATCTTTTTGATTTTTTGCTGTTCTGCTAATTCTAAATGCTTTTGCATCAGCAACAAAACTAAAATCTTTACCAAAACCTTCAACGTCTGCGACATCAGCTCTTTCAGAAATTATAATACTTTTCAAACCCATAGATTTGTATGCAAAGCATAGAAGAGCATCCGTATATTTTGAATATTGTTTTTCTTCGCTTGTATCGTGTCCGTAAGATTCTGGAATATTTCCACATAATCTTAAATGATTTAATAAAGAGTCTAAACCATTATTTTCAAGCTCAATACTTAATTCCTCTTCAATCAATCCTGAATTTGTAGCGAAAACTCCTTTTAGTTTTTCTATTTTTTCAACCCAAATATTTCGGTTTATAACTGCCTCTTCACTTATTATTTTTGTCATTTAAGATTTTTTATCAATTTCACGCAAGTTACAAAATTTTGATTTGAATTAAAAGATATTTCTTTCAAGTACGATTTTTTAGCATTGCTTACAACGTGTCGCGGCTTGCAGAAGTGGCGGATTAAGGAAGCCTAAACTTTCGGTTTAACACTGACTTTGCAAGTACAAAACCAACTTTAAATTAAGCCCAAAACCCGCCATTTTTGCAAACCGCTGTTAGCCGTAGTTATTTTTTTGCATCATAGTAATCAATCCAATTTTTTATTCTTCCGACAAACATTTTAAGATAGTTTTCACTCAAAAAAATATTTGACCAATCAAATCTTTGTGCTTGTACACCAAGATAGAAAATAAAAATTGAAGCTCCAGCTTCTGGTATTAATTTCAGTTCATTTTCTGATAAAAATCTTTTTTCTTGGTAACCTTTTAAAAAGCTGTTTACTTTTATTTCATATTCTTTTTTATCCGTTTCAATAAAAAACAATTGTTTGCAAAAATAACCAACATCTAAAATTAATCGACCATTCCCACAATTGTCAAAGTCAAAAATAGTGATTTCATTTTCATTATTAACACTTAAATTATCATACCAAATGTCTAAATGAACTATTCCATTTTGGTTTTCTATTATGTTACTTTCATTAATTGTTTTTGATATTTTACTTCCAATTTCTTTTACCAATTTCATTTCGGCTAAATCTTCGGCAAAAAATGTTTTTAAATGATTATATGATTTATTAATAAGTATTTCAGAATTATACTTTACTCTTTCGATTTTTCTATTTTCTGTTATATTATGAATTTTTGCCATTATTAAGCCAATAGAGTAACAAGTTTTGTTAGACATAAAGCGTAATTTTTCACCTTTTGCAAACGAAAAAAGTACCACATATCGAATTCCTTCTGGTGCGTTAATTTCTTGGATTAAGTTTCCATTTTTGTCTGGAATTGGATAAGAAATTGAAACAGATTCTTTTTTGAGTAAATTTAGTAGTTCTAATTCTTGTTCGATTTCTATTTTTGTTCTCCATTCGTAGCAGTATACTCTAACAACAAATTTAGTTTCATTATCGGTAATAAAATAAGTGTGATTTACTCCTGTTCTAAATAATTTACATTTAAAATTTTCATTTAACGTATATTTTTCCCCAATAAATTTTCCTAATTCAGTTTCGGATAATGTTGAAGTTATTACTGGAAAAGTTGTCATTTAATTCTGTTTTTTTATAATTACGGCTAACGTTTTGCGGCTTTGCGAAGAAGCGGATTTCGGAGCACTAAACTGTCAACATACCACAAAATTTGATGCGAGGCAGAATGTTCAATTAACCACTGAACCCGCTTTTTTGCAAAACCGCTGTTATCGGTTCGGTGTTCTTTCTCGTCAGTCGTTATGTTTATTTTTTGCTGCATTGTCTTTTGTCGGTGCGTTGGGTAGGCAAGCTCTTTTGCAGGTTTTGGCTTTAGCGTTGGCTTGTGCGACCTGCAAATGTGCTTGACTACTGCGTTGGCTATTCGTCTCCGTTTATTGTCTCCATTATTTCTTTAAAACTATTTAGGCCTGCTTCAATGTTTTCAATTATTTCGTTTGCCAAAACATCTGGGTCGGGCAAGTTGTCTAAGTCGGTTAAACTTTTGTCCTTTATCCAAAATATGTCCAAGTTGGTTTTATCTCTTTCAATGATTTCAGCATAACCAAATTTTCTCCATCTGCCTTCAGGATTTTCTTCGTTCCACGTTTCTGTCCTTTTGTTTCTGTTTTCGGGATTGTACAGTTTTATAAAGTCCTGCAAATGGTCAAAATGCAAAGGGTTTTTCTTTAGTGTATGGCTTATGTTACTTCGATAATCATAAATCCAAACATCTTTTGTCCAAGGTTCTTTGGAAGCTGGTTTATTGTCGAAAAACAACACATTTGCTTTTACGCCTTGTGCATAAAATATCCCTGTTGGCAATCGTAAAATGGTGTGCAGTTCTGTTGTTTTCATTAACTCTTTACGAACCGTTTCACCTGCTCCACCTTCAAACAACACATTGTCGGGCAACACAACTGCTGCTTCTCCTGTTAGTTTTAAAAGTGTTTTTATGTGTTGCATAAAATTCAGTTGTTTGTTGGCTGTGGTTGCCACAAAGTCCTGACGATTGATAATATAATCTTGCTTTTCTTGTTTGCCTTCTTCGTTGGTAATGGTCATACTGCTTTTTTTACCAAAAGGCGGATTGGCTAACACATAATCGTAACGCTTTCCATTGTCTGAAACCAAAGCATCAGCCGAAGAAATCAATGTTTCTCCGTCTATTTCGCCAATGTTGTGCAAAAACATATTCATCAAGCACATTCTGCGGGTGTTGGCTACAATTTCGTTTCCGTAAAAGGTTTCGTTTTTCAAAAACGCTTTTTCTTCTTGGTCTAAGTCTTGGGCTTTAATAAAATCATAAGCCGCCAAAAAGAAACCACCTGTACCACAAGCAGGGTCAATAATGGTTTTCATTGGTTTGGGACGAAGACAAGCCACCATTGTTTTGATTAAAGAACGTGGCGTAAAATATTGCCCTGCACCGCTTTTGGTGTCTTCGGCATTTTTCTCCAAAAGTCCTTCATAAATTTTTCCTTTTATGTCTGTACCCATTAAGCTCCATTGCTCTTTGTCTATCATATCAATGATTTTTAAGAGTTTGGAAGGGTCTTGAATTTTGTTTTGGCTCTTTACAAATATTTGCCCCAAAGTGCCTTTTTCACTACCCAAACTGCGAAGCATTTGGTTGTAAAAAGTTTCTAATTCCAAACCTCGTTTTTGCGACAAGGTTTGCCAGTCGCAAGTTTCTCCATTTGGGTCTTCTTCGCCTTGGGCGTTTTTAAGTTTTGGAAATGGTAAACCTTTATTGTAAGGCGGTTTGTTGAGTTCATCTGCCATTTTAAGGAAAAGCAAATAGGTGATTTGTTCCAGATAATCACCATAACCCACGCCATCATCACGAAGGACGTTGGCGAAATTCCACACTTTTGATACGATTGCACTTTCTGACATATTATTGCTTGCTTTTCTTTTTAACAGTTGATTTCTTTTTCTTCTCTTGTTCTTTTGCCAATTTCTCGGCTTGTATTTTTTTGAGCAATTCGCTGGCAGGTTCGTAGTCTGCGGCTTGTTTGCAAAGTTCTATTTCTGCTTGGCTCAAAAGTTTGCCCTCAAAGGCTTTTTTGAGTATGCTTTGGCGAAGTGCTTCGGCTTTTTCTATGCTTTCGTTTATGCTTTGCTCCATTTTATCGCATACGGATAAACGGCTTTCGATTTCTTGGACGATTTGGGTTTGTTCTTGGCTAGAGCAAAGTGGAAAAACAAAATTTTCAATTGAAGCAATTCCAATATTCGCTTGAGTTGTTTCAACTGTGTACCTTTTGATTTCCTTTTTAATTACTGGCGAAAGTGAATAATAAAGTGCAAATTTTGAACTCATTAAACTTGTAATGTTTTTAATGATTGCACACGAATATGAAACCAAAAAATCCCTATCAAAATCAATTAAAATGTTTCTTCCAATAGTTCCGTAACGTGGAAATATAATATCTCCTTTTTGTGGTTTTATTTTTAATGCCAACCTGTCAAAATCTTCTTTTGAAATTGTTTTAGCACCAATAAAATCAATCGTTCCATCACCGTTTAAATTACCAGTTGAAAGATATGGAAAACCATTTTCAACTGTCTTTGGCATTTTATGGTCAATGTCTCCAATTTTGTAAGTTACATTTCCAAACCTTGACCATTTCCAACTGCTTGGTAATGCTTCATAACTCTCAATATCACTTTCTTTAACTTCTACTACTTCTTTAGGTTTTGATATTCTACTTGGTCGTTTTCCTTTCTTCCCATTTTTCTCCCAATCCTTCACTGCTTTTTTCCAATCTTCTATTTGTTGGTTATAGTGGTTTTGGCGTTCTTCTTTTATTTGTTTTAAAAGTTCTTCGGCTGTGGGTAGGTGGGTTTGTTTTGCTCGCCATTCTTTGGTGAGTTCGCCCTCAAACGCCTTTTTCAACACCGCTTGGCGGTATATTTTGAGTTGCTCTTGTGCTTTTTTGAAATTGGCTATGCCGTTGTCTAAATCGGAAAATAATTCTTCGGTTTTTGATAAAATTGCATTTTGCTCAACTAATGACGGAAGAAGTATTTTCTTCTTAGCGTAAACCGAAATCCAATACCTTTTGTGTGTATCATTTCGCACTTGATTTACTTGAATGCAGTTGTACACAAACTTCATATTTACAAGTTTGCTTGTAGGCACAAGTATTTTCATTGCAGAGGATTTAACCTTAAATTCAAAATCTACAAACTGCGTAGCAGTTGTAAAGTCATCAAATATTATGGTTGGTAGAATATCAAATATTCCATCTGTTTCATTTGTATAACCTTTTATAAAGGATTTTCCAGCAGTCAATACAGGGGTTTTATAATCATCACTATACTTGGTGCTTCTTACTATATATTTTGTTGGCTGTTCATAGTCCAGCAAATCCTCAAAAGTACATTCGATACAATCTTCTCTCATTATGCTGCTAATGCCTCGTTAAGTTCGTTAATAATGTCGTTCATTTCAGCACCAAAGAGTTGGTACATTTTGCCTCTTCCGCCTTTTTCGTCAAAAGGTGTAAAGTCAAGGTCTTCAATTTCTATGTGGTAGCTGTTTATTACGTGGTTTTTCAGTTCACGCAACCAATCCATTTGTTCGGTTGTAAAGCGGTTGTGCTTTCCTGCATTTTGTTTAAAAATCCAGTTTTTAAAATTGTCGTCAATTGTTTTATCAAAAGGTTTTAATTCGGTATCAATGCCACAAGCCCTGCGAATTAATGAAACCAAAGCAGTCAACTCATCAATCGGTTGTTTGCTTTTTACTTCTTCCAATTGACTGTATGCTGCCCAAACATAATCGGGGGCAAGGGTTGGTTTGTCCAATTTCAATTTATCAAACACTTCTTTTATCATTTTAAAAGTAATGTTTCTGCGGTTGTAGGGTTGCTTGTAAAAAATAGTGAGGGCTTTTATTTCGTCCTGATTGGCTAAAAGATATTCGCTAAAATCTTTTACAATTTCCTTGGCTTTGTCCACCGAGGTTGTATCCCATTCGGCTTTGGTAACTTTGTCAATATTGTGGCTGTCTATAATTTGCTCGTGTTCTATTCGCACTTTTTCAATGTAATCGTTTAGCTTACCGTTAAAAGTAGAAGTTGCTGTAGCAATCAATTCTTTTTGTGCTTCTTGTTTAGCTTGTTCTATCAATGCAGGTGTTCGGTCTTGCACAGGAATGGCTTCAATTATTGGTTTTGCCTTTTCTTCAATAACATCATCATCAAAAGCAGAAAGCAATTCTTTTGAAATTTGTTTCAAGTTTTTGCCTTTGGAATGTTCCAACAATTTTTCTTTTTCCTTGTCGGTAATTTCTTTTTCCAAACGGATAAGGCGATTAGCCAAAGACAGAAATAAATCTTCTTCAGCAACACCCATTGTAACTGCTCCCAATAAATCTTTAAGCCCAACGGTTGGTTTTCGTTCCAAAGGTCGGCTGTCGGTTTTTTTAGATTTGGTTACGCCAACGGCATCAACAATAATAAAATGCGTTTTGGCTTTGGCGGTTTTCGATACCATTTGCAAAGCATCTTTGCTTATGGTTCGTGTGCCTCTGCCTTTCATTTGTTCAAAGTAATTTACACTTTTTACATCTCGCATAAAGAGCAATACTTCCAAAGGTTTTACATCTGTACCTGTGGCAATCATATCTACCGTAACAGCAATACGTGGATAGTATGAATTTCGGAAACGGTTCAATACCGATTTTGGGTCTTCTACTATTTTGTAAGTTAGTTTTTTGCAAAAATCATCGCCTTCGTCAAATTCTTCCCGAATGATTTTTATAATATCGTCTGCGTGGCTGTCGGTTTTAGCAAAAACCAATGTTTTAGGCACTTCATATTCTCCGTTTTCGTCTTTTCTATTCGGGAAAATTTCAGTTTCCAATGCCTTTTTATATTGCCTTATGATATTGCGAATTTGACTTGGATTGACCACCTTTTTATCCAAATCGTTTTTCAGGTATTCGGTGTCTTCGTCTTCTTGTGTCCAACGATTTTTTCGGGTGAGTTTGTCTCGTCTGTCCACAAACCAACCTGCTTTTACAACACTTCCTTTTTGAGAAATTTCCGTTTCGATATTATACACATCATAAGGAACATTTACGCCATCAATCACCGATTCTTCGTAAGTGTATTCGCTGACTACATTTTCCTCAAAAAAACCAAAAGTTCTTTTGTCGGGTGTGGCTGTTAAGCCAATGAGGAAAGCATCAAAATAATCTAATACTTGTTTCCAAAGGTTATAAATAGAACGGTGGCACTCGTCAATAACTATAAAATCAAATTGCTCAATTGGAACTCTGGCGGTATAATCAACAGGGATTGCCTGTTTTTTATTTCGCTGTTGTTCCATCCAAGAATTTTCGTTTGGGTTGGTATCTTCTGCACCTTCGTCCAATTCTTCGCCTTTCAAAATGGCGTACATCCGTTGAATGGTTGAAATACAAACTTGACTATCGGAAGCGATATAACTTGAAGTCAATCGCTGTACATTATAAAATTCTGTGAATTTGCGGTTGCTGTCGTTGGGTTGAAAAGTCATAAATTCCTGTTCGGCTTGTTCACCTAAATTTTTGGTGTCCACCAAAAACAGAATGCGTTTGGCTTTGGCGTGTTCCAATAAACGATAAACAAAAGTTGCAGCCGTAAAAGTTTTACCTGCACCAGTTGCCATTTGTATCAAGGCTTTTGGTTTGTTCTTTTTAAAAGAAGTTTCCAAATTTTTGATAGCCTTAATTTGAGCAGGGCGAAGCCCTGCCTCATTTAAAGCAGGAATATCTAACAATCTTGCTCGTAAACTTTTGTCTTTTTGTAACCAGTCTGCCAGCGTTTCAGGTTTGAAAAACCAAAAAATATTTCGTCCTCTTGGCTTTGGGTCACGTGTATCTCTGAAACGTGTAATTGTTCCCGTGCTTTCAAACACAAAAGGCAAAGGGTCGTTGTTTAAATATTTTAGTTTGGCGTTGGCGTATTCAATAGATTGGTCTTCGGCAACAGTGAGTTTATGTCCTTCGTCTTCTTTTTTGGCTTCAATAATTCCCACAGGTTTTTTGTCAACAAACAGCACATAGTCCGCAAACTTGGTTTCGGCTTGGTATTCTCTCAAAGCAACGCCTCTGCCAGCACCTAAGTCCACTTCGTTTTTTGACTGAACAATCCAACCCGCTTCTTTCAACATCAAGTCGATTTTATCACGGGCTATTTGTTCAGGATTTTGATTTTTATCTGTACTCATATTGTTGTCTGTCTGTGGTGCGTTGGCAAAAAATGGCTCTTTTGGTTTTGCGAAGCGTTGGCTTGTGTGTCGGGCAAAACCAAATGTGCCATTTGTGCGTTGGCTATTTCTTTTATGTCTTTATGCAGCAAAAAATTCATTGTCATATTGTTGGTTCGTCTGTCTTTTTACACTGACCGATAACGGAAAGGGGCTTTGCGAGGTGCGGGCTACTGCAACCGAGATTGCAAAAGAAAACCGAACGCTAGCAAAAACTTTTTCCATTTTTTAAAATTACAAAAAAATATAAAAATGGAAAAGTTTTTGCGGGTATTTTCTATAAATTTTCTGAGATTTCCTTCAACCCCGCATCTTGCAAAACCCATGTTATCTGCAGGCATTTTTTAGTGTGTTGAAGATTTAGAGAAAAAGTTCATAACAAAAACACCTGCAACAATCAAAATAATTCCAATAATTGCTGGTAAATCCAAAGATTGTTTAAAGATTATTACTGAAATCAATGCAGTTAAGACAATTCCTAAACCTCCCCAAATCGCATAAGCAATTCCTAAAGGTATTGATTTTAATGCTTGAGAAAAAAAGAAAAAGCAAGCAATATATGCTATTATTGTTATTGTCGTGGGTAAAAGTTTTGAAAATCCGTCAGATGCTTTCATAAAACTTGAACCTAAAACTTCAAGAACAATCGCTAATGCTAAATATAAATATTTCATTGTTTGTTATTACTTTTTGTTAAGATAAAATTACTATAATTTAAATTCTTAGATAGTTTTTTTGTGAAATTCCTTCTATGAAATGGGTTTGGATATGCTTGCAGATAACGTTTTGCGGCTTTGCGTAGTGGCGGATTTTTAGCACAAAAGTTCAATCGAAGAACTGCACTTGAACCTACCACAAAATTGTCATACGAAGCACTGCACCCGCCATTACGCAAAACCGCTGTTGTGCGATGTGCTTTTTATATTTCGTTTTTAAATTCAAAGTTATATGTGAAAAGTTCAATGTCACTTTTAGTTCGTACAAGCTCTGTCAATCGATTATTTGATTTATGTAAACATATAATTCCTTTTAGTTTTCTGTCAAGTTGTTTGGATAAAGCAAACATATAATTTTCTATTTGAGATACAACTTCAATTCCTGTCTCGTTTCTTTTTAATTCAACTACATAAAGTTGATTGTTTTGTTTGTCAATTAGTAATAAGTCTAAAATTCCATTAATTTCAGGAATACGATACTGTTTTCCAAAAATTTCTTCATCTTGATAAATTTCTAGTTTTTTACCAAAAACTTCAAAACCGTATTTGATTTGTTCAACTAACATATCTTCTAGAATCTTCTCTTTGGAAATTAATTTGGTTGCCTCAAAAGAATTTATGTTAAATGGTTTTTTGGATTTAAAAATTTGATCAAAAATGAATTTTGTTTCTGTTTGGTTAACGGTTAATAATTTTAATTTTTCAAGTTTTGATTTATAGAAATAATCATTTGGATATTTTTCAATTAAAAAAATTACTACTTCAATACATTTTGAATAGTTTCTAGTTTGTTCGAGGGAAAGTAAATAATTATTTGCGAAAACTATGAATTCATCTAAATTCTCGTCAATTTTAAATAAATGATTAATCTTGTAATTTTCAGCTAAATTGAATAATTCTAAAGATTTGTTATAATTATTTAATGCGTTTTGAAATTCTGAAATTCTATTGTAAGCATAAGCTACATCATTAAATACATTCCATTTCAGAATTAAAATACCTTCATCATTTTCTAAATCTATTTCTGACTTATTCTCAAGGGTTTTCGCAAGATTTTTTAGAAATTTTTCATTTTGTTTTATTGAATTTTCAAAATTTCCCAGCTCTAAATAACAAATTGCAATAAAGTAACTTGCTACATAATCTTCTATTCTATTAAAGTGAAATAAAGCAATTTCAGGACTTTCATTTTCAAGTTCTATAATTCCATTTATATAATCTGTTGCATCAGAATTATGTGATAATTCCAAAGCTGTTTCAAAAAAACAGCTTTTAGTTTTAGAATTAAAAAAGTAAAATAATGGTTCCCAGATTAAAAAATACATTTCTGTCAATTCATTCAAATCCTCTACAAAATCAAATGCAAGTTCATTATATAACCTTTCCGATTGTCCATTTAGGACTTTTTTTGAATGTTCAATATCTACATATAAATCACTGATAGATATTTCTTCTCTAAAACATTTAAGTGTGTCGTTAAACAATTGGTCATTGAAGTTTTCTTTTAATTCTTCAAGCAAAAAAAGTATCTTATTTGTCATCTTTTGTTATTAAGCGGTTAGTTCGATTAGCATATCGCACAACTCTAATATATACGCAATTGAAATTTTGTATATTTTGTTAATGTATTGTGTTTTGGTGCTTTAGGAGAAATCTAATAAAATTAGCGCAATGCGTAAAATGAGATATATTTTTCTTGGAACATCTTCACAAATACAGTATTTATTTTACAAAAAATCTAATGGACTAACTATTTTTCTTAAACTGTTGTCTGTAACTTGGGTATAAACTAACGTTGTCTTTATATTACTATGTCCCAATAAATCCTGAATAAAACGAACATCTGTGCCATTTTCCAATAAATGGGTTGCAAAACTATGACGTAAACTATGGACGCCTACTTTTTTTGTAATATTTGCTTTTTCTGCCGATTCTTTAAAAATTTGTTGAATGGTTCTTACAGAATAGGTGCCTCCATATTGTCCTTCAAATAAATATTCTTTAGGTTTGTAGGTTTTGTAATAAGATCTAAGTTGTGGTAAAATGCTTTCTGGTAAATTTACATAACGGTCTTTTTTCCCTTTTCCTCGAGCTATGAAAACACGCATTGACTTGCTATCAATGTGTTCAATTTTTAAATTTATAATTTCTGAAACTCGTAGTCCCATTCCGTAAATTAATTTTAAAATGGTATTGTGCTTTAAATTTTCAGTTTTCTCCAATAAAAGTTTTACTTCACTTAAATGTAAGGCTTTTGGAAGTATTAATTGCTTTTTTGGTCGAGGTAAATCTAAAAGTATTTGCGGCTGTTTTAAAACTTTTTCATAATAAAATTTAATGCCATTAATTCGACTATGTAAAGTGTTTTCAGCTAATTTTAAGGTATTGATGCAATAAAGTAAATAGTCTTTTATGTCTGAAATGGTGCCAATTTTGGCCGGTTTTTCTTGTAGATAGTATAAGTATTGAGCAAAATCTTGAACGTAAGTGCGAATGGTATTGGCGCTGTAACCAAATAATTGCAATTGATTAACAAGCTCCTGAATTTCGTTTTTGTTTGTGTCTGAAATTTTACTTAATACTAGCTTTCCAATAACTGGCGTTTCCGGAATGTTGAACCGTTTTCTGTATTCTGAATTATCTGGTAAATACCACATTTTTTGTGAATTGCTCCAGTTTCTACCAACGCAGTTTTTAATTTCAGTTAAAAATGAAAGGTCGTCTGTAATTTTAAAGAAAATAACATTTTTATCTCGATGTTTTCCTAATATGATTTCGTATGGCATGGATGTTTTATTTTGGCGGATATCTTAC
>JACCDZ010800406.1_pt1 | contig 14108 bp, 8 predicted proteins | sample 7449551 | NCBI WGS metagenome assembly JACCDZ01 (sample SAMN15323452, study PRJNA562643) | freshwater metagenome | isolation source: river surface water | place: USA:Blue River Watershed | collected 2017-08-18
AAATAATTATTAATTACCATATAGTATTTAGCAACATCGTTTAAATAGTGCGCGTATGCATATTATTTAATTTTGTTTAATTAAATTTTTAATATCTTATAAACAAACATGATGATTGTTATTATTAATTTTTTATTATATTATATAAATATAAAAAATATGTTATTAAATCAAATGAATAATATTATTGTAAATTCTCCATTAGAACAATTTGAAGTATTAAATTTTGGTTATTTTTTAACCTCTACCGATGTAATTTTTTTAACTTTTTTAAACAACATTTTTTCTATTATTTTATTTAAGTTAAATATGAAGATGATTTCTTTTTGTGATGATCCAAAATCTGATTTTCATTTTAATTATGAGCTGAATAATAATCATCACATTTCCAACATTACCCCAGCATCTAATAACAATATTAACGTGGAATTATTTGAATATCTCGAAAAATTAGAATTATCAAGTAAATTATATGATGTAAATCAACAAATTGAAAGTATTTCTAGTAATGTAGAATCCAATTATTCTATTCCTTATTTTCGTATTGGTGTTTTTTTATGTTGGGCTTTATCTACTTTTTATGGTGGTATTTTCAAAAAGACGACTATCAACCTAATGATGTAGATGATAATAATGTAAATTTTAGTGCACAAACTGAACAACTTAATCAACAATTAAATAATTTAGAATATAGTTTACTTCCAAATTCTGAGATTATTTCCGATATTATTGATGTAAGTACTCAAAGTTTATTAGGGGTACCATCATCAATTGATTGTGATTTAAATATGCATCATTTTATTATTGTTATTAAAACTTTTTATATGAATAATCAATATATTTCTCAAATTTTAAATCATCCGTTGTTTTATCAGTATTTATTACATTTAAGTAATAATAATTTATTATTATCTCAACGTTTTGATTTATTATCTTTAGAAAGTGTTAACAATTTTGAATTTTTTAAATTACGTGTAGATTGTTTTCAACTAATTATTGACTTATTATTAGGTGAATACAATCAAGCTAGAAGTATCGGTGATCCAAAAGGAGTTTTAAATCCTAATAATTTATTGGAAATTAAACTTTTTATCGACTGTTTCTTTTCTGATCAATCAGAATTTTTAGAGTTTTCTCAAGAGTTTGTACGTAATTATAAATATTCTCCGTATCGTCAACCATAGGTTATGTACTATAAAATTTATACTAAATATATGTTAACTTCTTTTTTTGATTCTATTTTTTTTGTAAAAAATCCATCTTTTATGATTGGTTGTTTATTATGGCCTATGTGGAGTGCTATGGTCATTGGTTTATTTGGTAGTCGTTTAGGTTCTTATTATAGTAGCCGTTTTGCTGTATTTTCTTTATTTGTAACTTTATTTTTATCTGCAAAAGCTTTTTATTATGTAGGTTTTAATCAATTAAAAGTACAAATTAATTTATTTACTTGTTTTAATTTAAAAATGTTAGACTTAACTTCTAATTTTCAATCTTCTATTGCACCTGAATATGTAGTAGAATGGAGTTTTTTATTTGATAGTTTAACTGTTGTTATGTTAATGGTAATTACTAGTATTTCTGCTTTAGTACATTTATATGCTTTAAGTTATATGTCTGAAGATCCTCATAAATCTCGTTTTTTTGCTTGTTTATCTTTATTTACTTTCTTTATGTTAATGTTAGTTACTGCTAATAATTATTTTCAATTATTTGTAGGTTGGGAAGGTGTAGGTTTATGTTCTTATTTATTAATTACTTTTTGGTATACTCGTTTACAAGCAAATAAAAGTGCATTACAAGCTTTAGTTGTAAATAAAGTTGGTGATTTAGCATTAGTATTAGCTTTATTATTATTATTTATTTTATATGGTAATACCACTTTTGATATTATTTTTAATACTGCAGGCTTAAGTAAATTAGCTTTAGGTTTTTATGTAGGTCCTTGGTATTTTTCTGTAGGTGAAGTAATTGGTATTTTCTTTTTTATTGGTGCCGTTGCTAAATCTGCTCAAATTGGTTTACATACTTGGTTATTATCTGCAATGGAAGGTCCAACTCCAGTATCTGCATTATTACATGCAGCTACCATGGTTACTGCTGGTATTTTTTTAATTATCCGTAGTGCACCAATTTGGCCTTATGCCCCAACTGCAATGTTTTTAATGACTATTTGGGGTGCTATTACTGCATTTTTTGCAGCTACTTGCGGTTTAGTGCAACATGATATTAAAAAAATTATTGCCTTTTCTACTTGTAGTCAATTAGGTTATATGTTTTATACTTGCGGTTTAGGTAATTTTACTGCTAGTTTATATCATTTAACTAATCATGCATTCTTTAAAGCTTTATTATTTATGGGCGCTGGTGCTGTTATTCATGCTTTACAAGGTGAACAAGATTTACGTCGTATGGGTGGTTTAGCACAAGTAATGCCATTAACTTATGTATCTATGTTATTAGCTTCTTTATCTTTATTAGGTTTCCCATTCTTAAGTGGTTTCTATTCTAAAGATATTTTAATTGAATTAGCATGGGCTCATTATAGTATTCCAGGTACTTTTGCTTTCTGGTTAGCTACTTGTGCTGCATTCTTAACTGCTTTTTATTCTGTTCGTTTATTATATTATGTATTCTTATCTAACGCAAACAGTTATAAACATGTAATGAAATATGTACATGAAGCAGATGAAGTAATGTTAACTAGTTTTAGACCTTTAATTTTTGGTAGTGTATTTGGTGGTTACTTATTACGTTCTTTATTTGTTGGTTTTGATTCTTCTTTCTTTTTAAGTGCTAGATTATTATCTAATAATAGTTTAAACTTTTTAATTGATAGTGAATTCTTACCTTATAATATTAAATTAATTCCTGTAGTATTTAGTTTTATGGGTGTATTCTTAGCTTTATTTATTTATACTAATAAATTAGATGCTTTTAATACTTTAGTACAAAATCAATATAATAACTTATTTGTACGTCAAGTTCATTTCTTCTTTATGAAAAAATGGTATTTTGATATTATTTATAATCATTATATTGCTAAAAATATTTATGCTTTAGGTGGCTTCTTATATAAAAATGGTGATCAAGGTTTATTAGAATTTATTGGTCCACAAGGTATCTATAGTTTATTATTAACTAACAAAGTTAAAAAATATGCTAATGCTACTATGTACTATAATTTCTTATTAATGGCAGTTACTGTTGTTATTATTAGTGGTCTTTTATTTATCTTTTTTTAATTTAATATAAATTAATAATATGTTATTAAATCAAATGAATAATATTATTGTAAATTCTCCATTAGAACAATTTGAAGTGTTAAATTTTGGTTATTTTTTTACCAATGCGCAAGTATTCTTATTAAGTAGTGTATTAGTAACTTCTTTTTTATGGTATACTTATAGTCAAGAATCTTTATGGATTCCAAATGGTCAAAGAAGTTTCAGCCATATTATTGAATTATTATACAAAGAATTAATGATTTTAGTATATCGTAATGTAGGTGGTAAACATGGTCAAACTTATTTTCCATGGTTAGTATTTACTTTCTTCTTTGTATCTGGTGCAAACTTAATTGGTATGATTCCTTATACTTTTACTATTACTAGTCATATTATTGTAACTTTCTGTTTATCTTTTACTTTATTTATTGCTATTAATATTCAAGCTATTTATAGTAAAGAAGTATCTTGGTTTCAATTATTTGTTCCATCTGGCGCTCCAACTTTAATTTTACCATTTTTAGTTGTGATTGAAGTAATTTCTTATATTGCTCGTGTATTCAGCTTAGCTATTCGATTATTTGCTAATATGATGGCTGGTCATAGCTTATTAAAAATTTTAATTGGTTTTGCTTTTGTTATTGGTTTTCAATTCAATACTACTGTATGGCCATTATATTTCTTAGCATTAGTTCCATTCTTTATTGTATTTTTAATTACTTTCTTAGAAGTAGCTATTGCTTTATTACAAGGTTATGTATTTACTGTATTAATGTGTTTATATATTAAAGATTTACATGTAAGTCATTAATTAATATATATATTACTTTTCTATTAAAAATAATTACTTTTTAACTTTATATAAAAATATTAATTAATAAAATGATAAATATAAATAAAATTAAAAAATTATAATTTATGAAAAAAACCAAACTTAAACCAAATATAGATTTTTTTAATAGAGAGGGGTTTAAAATAAAAAAAAGAACAATATAAAATAAATAATAATAAAGAAAGAAATAATATTTAATTTATTTAATTATTATAAATAGAAAGGGGGTATAGTTCAATGGTTAGAATATATGTTTTGCACACATATGATAGGAGTTCGATTCTCCTTACCTCCATTAAAAATAATTTATAATAAAAATAAATAAATGTTAAATTTCAATTTAATTAAATTATTAAACAATTTAAATATTAATAATAATGCATCTAATGATTGGTCAGTTAACTGGCAATTATCTTTTCAAGACCCAGCGTCTCCTATTTTTGAAGGTATCATTAATTTACATCATGATATTTTCTTTATGTTAGCATTTATTGCTACTTTTGTAGTTACTTTAATTGGTTTAACTTTACATTATTTCAATGCAAATACTTATAAACCAAAATTTGCTTATGAAGGTATTACTCATCATACTTCTTTAGAATTTATTTGGACTTTAATTCCATGTTTAATTTTAATGGCTATTGCTTTACCATCTTTTGCTTTAATTTATTCTATTGATGATATGTCTAAAGCTAAATTTACTATTAAAGTTATTGGTCATCAATGGTATTGGACTTATGAATATGGTGAAATTGCTGAAGATAATACTTTATTAGTAGATCCATTCAATCAAAAACCAAAAGTATTTGATAGTTATATGTTACCAGAAGGTGATTTAGTAAAAGTTGATTCTAAAGATCCTCAAGAAATTGCAACTAAATCTCGTTTATTACGTTTATTAGAAGTAGATAATCGTTTAGTATTACCATGGAAAGAACATATCCGTGTGTTAGTTACTTCTTCTGATGTACTTCATAGTTGGGCTATTCCATCTTTAGGTGTTAAAATGGATGCTTGCCCAGGTCGTTTAAATCAAGTAAGTTTATTTATTAATCGTCCAGGTGTATTCTATGGTCAATGCTCTGAAATCTGTGGTATTAACCATGCTTTTATGCCAATTTGCGTAGAAACTGCTTAATTTATATCTTTTAGATAAAATAATTTAATTAAGCTCATATAACCCAATTGGTAGAGGTATTAGTCTTAGAAACTAAATGTTGTAGGTTCAAGTCCTACTATGAGCATTTAATTAATTTTATGATGATTTTTTATTACTTAAAAGTTATTACTTTTATGTGCTTAAGTTTTGGATTAGCTTATTTATTGTTAGTCTTATCTTTAAGTATTTCTTCTAAAGAATATGATGCTGAAAAATTATCTGCTTATGAATGTGGTTTTATTCCATTAGGTGATGCACGTCAACCTTTCCATGTTCGTTTCTATTTAGTGGGTATTTTATTCTTATTATTCGATTTAGAAGTAATCTTTTTATTCCCATGGGCAATTTCTATGCACTGGTTAAATTTTTCTTATTTTTATGCTAGCTTTGCAGTTGTAATGTTCTTTTTATTTTTATTAACTGTAGGTTATATTTATGAATGGGAAAAAGGTGCCTTAGATTGGGAATAATATTTATTATATTATTTTAAAATAATTGCTTCGATAGCTCAATTGGTTAGAGCAAATGGCTGTTAACCATTAGGTTGTCGGTTCGAGTCCGGCTCGAAGCGTTTATTTAAGCTGTGATAGCTCAATGGTAGAGCGCTGGCCTGAAAAGCCATAGGTTGAGGGTTCAAATCCCTCTTACGGCATTTTATTATTATATATCCTTTATCAGGGGGTAGCTTAAAGGTAGAGTATTTGGTTTGGGACCAAATGATATCGGTTCGATCCCGGTTCTCCTGATATTTATGGGGGTGTAGCTCAATTGGTTAGAGCGCTAGCTTGTCGAGCTAGAGGTTGCGAGTTCAATTCTCGTCACTCCCGTTAATATAAAATTAATACTTTTAAAATTTTATAAATGAGAGAGTATGGCTGAATGGTTGAAGCGATCGACTGTAAATCGATTTTAAATAGGTTCGATTCCTGTTACTCTCATTTTATTATTTTTAATAATAAATAAAGGGGTGTAGCCAAGTGGCAAGGCAACCGACTTTGACTCGGTCATCATGAGTTCGAATCTCATCTCCCCTATAAATTATCTTTATTTATGGGTTTGTAACTCAACGGTAGAGTGATCGCTTGATAAGCGATAAGTTATCGGTTCAAATCCGGTCAAGCCTATTTTAACATAAGCTTTGTTCGTCTAGCGGTTAGGACGTTACCCTTTCAAGGTGAAAACGGGAGTTCAATTCTCCTACGAAGCATTATTTTTAAACTTAAACCAAAAACAAAATTTTTATAATAGAAAGAAAAAATTTAATTTTGATGAATCAAATGTAATTTATAAATATTTTTTTAAATTTTTAAAATTTAAAGTAACATATAGAAGGATATCTGGGCATAAATTTTAGGACGGTATTAAAGCCGAAAGTTCCGGGGAAATGATAAGTTAGTATACTTATTTTTGAATAAGTGTATAATAATTTTATGTGAATAAAGTTATTAAGATCCGGAAGTCTCCTTATGGTTAACTATTGCAATAGCAAGAGGAAATTAGTTTTAAAAGATTAGTTTTCTTGGAATGACCTTATGAATTGAAACAACTTAGTAATAAGAGGAAAAGAAATCAACCGAGATTCTGTTAGTAGTGGCGAGCGAAAGCGGAAAAGGCAATTTTTAAAAGTAATTATTATTTATATTAAACGAAAAGTTTGGAATAACTTACCATAGAAAGTGATAGTCTTGTAGTCATTAAAATTAAATAATAATATTTTAAATATAAAGTAAAGTAAGATAAGACAGCTTGCTTGAAAATAGGGGGACCACCCTCTAAGCCTAAATATAAATTTATAACCGATAGTGCACAGTACTGCGAGGGAAAGATGAAAAAGTAGTGATAGTCATGGTTAAAAGTCCTTGAAATCTGTATGTGTAATACTGTTGAAGCGTTAATGTAAATTAATGTAACAGCGTGCCTTTTGCATAATGAATCAACTAGTGAATATAAGTAGCTAGCTTAACTAAACTTTTTAAGTATGGTAGGCGTAGCGAAAGCGAGTTTTAACGAGCGTACAAAGTTACTTGTATTCCACCCGAAACCTAGTGATCTAACCGTGAGCAGATTGAATCTTCGTAAAAAAAAGTGGAGGATCGAACCCGTGTCTGTTGAAAAAGATTGGGATGACTTGCGGTTTGGAGTGAAAGGCTAACCAAACTGGGAAATAGCTGGTTCTCTGCGAAATATATTTTAGTATAGCATTAAAAATAATTAATACGGGGTAGTCCATTTGCATTTAGGGATAAAGGCAAGAACGAATACGGAATTAAGTTAATTTTAGTAGTCAGACAGTAGGTGAGAAGGTCTATTGTCAAAAGGGAAACAGCCCAGACCGATAGCTAAAGTCTTTAAATTCTATTTTAAGTGAAGAAAATTAAGTTAATACAGAAATCTTTATGTTGTAAGCCTGGTAGCAGCTATCATTTGAAGAAAGCGTTACAGCTCTAAAAGGGTAGTATTACTTAATTGAAAATGTAACGAGACTAAAAAATAGAATACTGAAGCTTCGGTATTAAATCATTTTTTATTTAAAGTAGTGAATTATATGTAAATATAATTAATATTTATTTTCTGAATAAATATATTGAAATAAATAAAAGGCAAAATATTTAATAGGTAGCAGGGCGTTCTGTAGGCTAGTGAAGAAGTTTCGGAAGAAACTTTGGAGGTAACAGAAGTGAAAATGTTGATATGAGTAACGATAAACAAATTAAAAATATTTGTCACCGAAAGTCGCCAGGTTTTCAACAGTAAGGAAAGCTGTGTTGAGATAAGCGGTCCCTTAGACGAAGACGATAGTCGATAGTTGATTGGGGTACAATAATTAATAAAACGGGACTTTGTTTTAATTTTAAATTTAATCAAGGGTTTTTAAAGTTTAAAATTAAGATGAACTGGAAAAGCTTTTATTTATATTAGACCGTACCGAATAACCGACACAGGTGGATAGGTAGAATATACTAAGGTGAGTGAGAGAATAGTTTTGAAGGAACTCGGCAAATTAGCTCTGTAACTTCGGGAGAAGGAGCGCCAGAGGGAGAAAGATTAACATCACTCCTAAAGGTCACAGAAAAGAGAAAGCAGCGACTGTTTAGTAAAAACACAGGACCTTGCTAAGTGGTAACACGATGTATAAAGTCCGACATCTGCCCAGCGTTGTCACAGTAATTGGCGAAGTATAGTGCTTCAAAAAGAATCCACAACAAACGGCGGCCGTAACTATAACGGTCCTAAGGTAGCGAAATTCCTTGTCAGGTAAGTTCTGACGTGCATGAATGATGTAACGACTGCTTTACTGTCTCCAGAATTGACTCAGTGAAATTGAAATCTTTGTGAAGATGCGAAGAAAATATGGTTGCACGGAAAGACCCCATGCACCTTCACTACAGTCACCTATGGTTTAAGTTCTGTTAAATGGTTATAGATAATAGGGCTTCCTATGAAGTTATCAATTATGTAAGTTTCGGCGATTAATGGAGGAAAGAGAGAATAGACCTATCGTTTCAAGAATATTAAACTAAGATTAAAAATGAACTTTTTAATTGACAATGGATGACGGGTAGTTTGACTGGGAAGGTCGCCTCCTAAAGAGTAACGGAGGCGTGCATATTGGCGGATTCAAGTATAAATCTTAGCGGGTTTATATGGTAGAGTATAATGGCAGAAGTCGTCGCTTGACTGTGAGACGTACATGTCGACCAGAGATTTAAACATTGACTTAGTTTTTAATTAAGTTAATAAGTATTTAAGTCGGTCATATTGATCCAGTATTACTTTGTGGGCGGGATACTGCTTAACGAATAAAAGGTACGCTGGGGATAACAGGCTTGTGATTCCTTAGAGATTCTATCGACGGAATCGTTCGGCACCTCGATGTCGGCTCATCGCATCCTGGGGCTATATAAGGCTCCAAGGGTATAGCTGTTCGCTATTTAAAGCGGTACGTGAGCTGGGTTTAGAACGTCGCAAGACAGTTCGGTCCCTATGCGCCATATTTGTCAGAAAATTGAGAGAAGTCTTTCCCAGTACGAGAGGATCGGAAAGAGTCAACCTCTAGTGTTTCAGTTGTATTACCAAATGCATAGCTGAGTAGCCACGTTGATACATGAAATAAAAACTGAAATCATCTAAGTTTTAAATTCATCTCAAAAATAATTTTCTTATTAGAGAATCATTATAGAATATAATGTTGTTAGGCTAGGTGTGTAAAATTTGTGAAAATTGTTTTATTTTATATTCTTAAACATTAATAATTTGTGGATGTATAATTAATCTTTTTTTGAAAATAAAAAAGGTTGTTATTAGTTTATAAATTATTAAGAGTTCTATAATTAATAGTAACTTTTAAGTTTTTAAGACAATAGCTAACTAGTACTAATGTTTCGATAAAATTTTAAAAATTTATATTAATTTCTAACTAAGGGTGAATAGTTTAACGGTTAGAACATATGATTTACACTCATATAATATGGGTTCAAATCCCATTTCGCCCTTTAAAAATTTAATTAAAGATAATGCTGAGAATCGGTATTCTCGCCGGGCTCATACCCCGGATAAAGAAGGTTCGACTCCTTCCTTTATCTCTATTTATTATTATATAATTTATGGACGTTTAACTTAATGGTAGAGTATCGGTCTTTTAAACCGAGAATAGCGGTTCAAATCCGCTAACGTTCATAAGATTTATTTAAAATTATGATGAATATTGTGTTAAAACAATAAATTTAATAAACACTGAATTACCTTCTATTTGAAGATCATAATCAGTTGTAGAATAACATAGGTATCTATATTAGAGAGAAATGGTTAAATAAAAATATATAATAATAAAATATTATATAATATTAAAGTGTTATAATAATTGCTATAAGAGCTTGATTATGGCTCTGAGTGAACGCGTTTGACGGTGCCTTTTAACACATGCGAATTGAGTGTACTTTCGAAGACACAGTATACGGGCGAGTAATGCGAAAATGTTTGCCTAAAAATCAAGGATAGATGAAGTTAAACAATACTTGATATATTGAAAGATTAAATCGTTTTTAGATAACATTTCGAGAAGATTGTGGTAGTTGGCTTTATTAATAGTGGGCCAAGCCTAATAATTTTTAGCGGGTCTGAGAGGATGGTCCGCCGCAGTGGAACTGAGACAAGGTCCACCCATAGGCTGCAGTGGGGAATTGTTGACAATGCGCGTAAGCGTGATCGCGGCATTTGCAGGATGGATGACGGCATGAATCGTAAACATCTGTAAGTAGTGAAGATAATGACTGTAACTACCAGTTAGTTCCGGCTAATCTCGTGCCAGCAGCCGCGGGAATACGAGAGGAACAAGTGTTATTCATAGTGACTTGGCGTATAGGGTATCATGGTGGTATAAAAAGACAATTTTTAAGAAAGGCTTGCGGGCAACGGAAGACTGTTAAAAATCAGAATCTTTATACTAGAGTTGATAGAAAATAGGGGTATGTTAAGAGTAGCAATGAAATGCTGTAATACTTTTCGGAACACCAATGGCGAAGGCGCCTATTTAGATATAACTGACACTAACATACTAAAGCATGGGGATCAAACGGGATTAGAGACCCCGGTAGTCCATGCCCTCAACGATGCAAATTCATTATTGGCGAACTAAAGAATATAAGTAAGTTCAGTAATATAGCTAAGGCGTTAAATTTGCCGCTAGGGGAGTACGGTCGCAAGACTGAAATTTAAAAAAATTGACGGGAGTCCGCACAATCTATGGCGCATGTTGTTTAATACGATGGTCCACGTAAAACCTTACCAGTGAGTTTCGCAAGGATTAAATGTCTAACGCTATCTACGGATGGTGAAGGACGGCTCTATCTTGTCGGTTTTTAAATCTAAATGAGAGTTTAGTATAAAATTTTAAAAAAAACCTCACTACTGCATGGCTGTCGGAAGTCCGTGTGGTGACTCGTTGGGTTAATTCTTTTTCTTTATAACGGACGCAACCTCAGATTTTAGTTGGAAAATAAATTAACTTTTATTTAGATCCTAAAATACCGCTACGGTCGGAAGATTGAGATGACGTCAAGTCTTCATGGTGTTTATGAACTGGGCTACAAATGTGCGACAAAGGAAATGACAAAAAGATGCAATAACGAAAAGTTAACGCAAATCGAAAAAAGTTTTCATAGTTCTAATTGTTTTCTGCAACTCGAATGCATGAAGGAGGAATGGATAGTAATCGAAGCTAGTAGCCTTCGGTGAATACGGTTCCGGGCTTTGTACACACTGCCTGTCACGCTCTGGGAGGTGAAGATCATTGGAGATTTCATTTTATTTTAAATGGTTACAATTGCCGTAACTGTTTGGATTTTGAAATGGTAATTACTTATCGGAGTGAAGTCATAACAAGGTAGCGGTAGGGGAACCTGTCGCTGGATAACGTAAATTAATTATTTATTTTTATAAAACTTATTTTTAATAAATACAAAATATATAAATATTACAAAAAAATATATTACACAATTAACAATATTATCATGTTATTTTTTTATCGTTATAAAAAAGCATATTATAAACGTATGTATAAAAAAGCTGTACGTTCTATTAAATATATGGAAAAATTAGGGAAATGGTATTTTATGTTAAAATATTGTAGACGCAATACTTCTTTAATGCCAACTATTGCAAGTTGGTCTTGGCGTAGTTTCTATTTAAATAAACGTCATGTTAAAAATAAAGAATTAGTAAAAAAATCTGTTTTATCTCATTTATTTTTTGTTGTAGATATTTGGAAATTAAAACAACCTATGTATTTAAATCCTAAAGCTACTTTTCCAGTAGAATTTTCTAGTATTATCACTAAAAAAGATCCTTTAGAATTATATTCTATGATTCATAAATGGAAATATAAATATGGTTTAAAATCTAATCGTTTATATCCTTATATTATTACTCGTCGTTGGGCGAAATATAACTCTGAGGATTGGATGAAACGTTCTTATACTCAATTCAATTTATGGCGTACTAAACATAAAAAATTTTTTATTAAAAAACAACCTTTATTAAATTATTTAAATAAATGGTTCATTGAATATAAACATTATCATAGTATCCAAGCTCGTTTACGTTGTCAAGTACCAGTACAATTTCCAAATAAATATACTCGTACTTTATGGTTACGTTTATTACAATATCCAGCATTATATAATTATAAATGGTTATATTTATTATCTGAATTATCTAAATATGGTTTAAAAAAAAGTTTACCATGGAATTTAGTGTATGAGCATAGAGATACTTGGACTTTTGATCGTAAAGCTAAAGCATTAGAAAAATTATTAACTGCCTTAACTACTCATCGTATGAATATTACTGAGTATATTTTAATTAAACATTGGCGTAATTTATTAAGAAATAGTGATCCTTTAAGTTTAAAATTACAAATTTTAATTCGCAAGTATGCTTTATTTATTAAATTTAAAAAACGTAAAAATATTAATGTATTATATTATTAATAAAAATTTATTTGGCTGGATGGTGTTAATTGGTTAACATAATAGATTGCAAATCTGGTGATAGGGATTCGAGTTCCCTTCTAGCCTTATTTAATTTTTATAATTTTTTTGAAAAAAGGTTAAGATCTAAATTTATTTATTTTAATAACAATTAAGTTTATTAAAATTTATTTATATATATGAATGTAAACTCAAATTAGGTCTATTAATAATATTTTATATTAAACAAGTGCTTCGATAGCCCAATCGGTAGAGGCATCGGACTTAAAATCCGAGTGTTGTGGGTTCGAGTCCCACTCGAAGTATAAATGATGGCAACTATTATGAATTTTTATTTATTTATGGAAAAATACATCTATTTAGGTGTTGAAAGTTATTTAATTATTATGATTTTTTTATTATTAAGCTCTATGTTTGGTGAGTTTGCTGAAAAACGTATTTTAGCTTTTTTAGTTTATTTTGAATTAAGTCATTTATTATGTATTTTATTATTATTAAATTTTAGTTTAAGCGGTTTAGGCGGTTTAAATTTAATGGAATTATGTACTAGTTCTTTATTAATTATTGGTTCTTCTGGTGCAGAAACTGGTGTAGCGTTAGCTTTATTTATGCGTTATTTCCGTTTAACTGGTAGAACTACTTTTGTATTTGCACAAAAAGATCGTCAACCATGGCATGCTAGTGTAATGTTTCCTGGTATCCAATAATAAATCTATTATTAATAAAATAATAAAAATGTAAGCTATATTATGTACTATAAAATTATTTATATATGTCATCTACTATGAATTTAATTAGAAAACCAAAATCTCGTCCTGTAAATAAATCTAAATCTCCGGCATTAATGAAATGTCCACAAAAAGGTGCTATTGTAAAAAAATCTTTTATCGTTAATCCACGTAAACCAAACTCTGCTAAACGTAAAGTAGCTAAAGTAGTATTCCGTAGAACTAAACGTATTGCTGATATTTACTTAGAGGGTATTGAATTTAATCGTTTAAATCCTCATTCTGTAGTATTAGTACGTGGTAGAGGTCCTCGTGATTTACCAGGTGTACGTTATCATGCTGTTAGAGGTAAAGGTGATTTTCCTCCTTTAATGAATCGTCGTAATGGTCGTTCTAAATACGGTGCAAAACGTTTCAAAAAACCAGAGAATAAGAATAAAATTCCAGGCGAAAAAGTATTACTTTTTAAAGAAGAAAAAGAAGAGAAATATCGTTTCTTACTTTCTCCTTTTCGTCGTTTAAAAAGAGTAAATATTAGATATTAATTTAAATCCTATCTCTTCTCCCTTCGTTTATAAGTTTTATTATTATATTTTTCATTTTTTTTTTATTCAATCATGTTAATGTATTTAATTCACTTAATTGTAAATATTTCTAAATATATTGATAGTCTAT